>OMGR01000194.1_pt1 | contig 53731 bp, 40 predicted proteins | sample 1646061 | NCBI WGS metagenome assembly OMGR01 (sample SAMN05578583, study PRJEB25193) | human gut metagenome | biome: Human Microbiome; feature: human-associated habitat; material: feces | host: Homo sapiens | place: USA:Birmingham | reverse complement strand
CATCTGACTGTTAATCAGAGGGTCCTTGGTTCAAGTCCAAGAGGAAGAGCAAAAAAATAGAGATCTCGTTGAGATCTCTATTTTTTTATGTAGTTTCCTTTCGGTTTCCTCGGTAGGAAACTATAGTTTCCCCAGGAGGGAACTGACGTTTCCTGCTTGGGAAATTACAGTTTCTTACCGGGGGAACTCCAGTTTCCAGAGATGGGAATTACAAGGAAACTGTAATAAGTTGACACATAAGCAAGAAGGTCTTAAATATCCATCTCATTTTTTGAACGTCTTCAGAACGACTGGCCCCAACAAACCACTATCCCTCAACGGAGCGTCTTTTGATGGTCCGGAAATCGTCCAGGTCTTACGATTTTCTTCCGGTTGGGCGGCATCGTACACCAATCGGTTAAACCAGGTACCCGTAACCTCTACCGTTAATATATTCTTACCTGTCTGAACGGCATCCGTAATATCCAGGCGATAAGGAGGAGTCCATAATACACGCAGCGGTTTTCCGTTCAGAGAAACACTGGCTATCATTTCTACAGCACCAAGATCCAGCGAATAACCGGCATACTCCTTCGCATTCTCTATATCGAAAGAGGTAGTATAAGTAACTGTACCGGAAAAAGCTTTCCCTTCCGGTGAAATATCCAGGTCTTTCCAAGCCTTCAGTTCATCCGTCTTTAATGAAGCAGGAGCGCCCCAGCCATCCGGGAAAGCCAATGTCCATTCATTCCCGACCGGTATTGTTCCGGCTTCTTCCAATAAAACAGGTTTTGACTCACCCTTGCGATCATGCCGGAATACAACAAAACAGCTTCCAGCCCGAGGCATATCTAAAGAAACAACAGTCCGATCTCCATCCTTACGGTTAACCGCCGGTTCCATTTCTCCCGTAACAGGGTCCCATATTTCCGCGTAACCTGAATTTCTGAAACTCAAATCGTCCTTAAAGCCCTGACCTTTAGGTGCAGTAACAAAATACCAGTCAGCTCCCTTTGTTTGCCTGTGCGACCATAACGCATCCCCTGTAGCCGTTACATCCGGAGACATCTTCAGCTCACGTAATGCTTCATCGAAAGACATGCCGCTTACGACCATTCCTTTTCCTATCCGGTTACAACCTTTCGACGCTTCTCCCCAAAGTGCATGAACCGCAGCATCGAAACGCTTTTGAGCCGACTCCTGTCCGGATAACGTGGCAAGTCCTTCCGGAGCATCTCCGATAACAACAGCACCTTCACGTATCAAAGCCAGAAGTTTCTCCAAGGTTTCCGGCAGCATCCGCTTGTTATCGTTCAACCATAATACGCTGTATTCGATACCTTCCGGAGTAACAATCTGACCATTCTTCACAGATAAACGGTTCAACAGAACATCCGGATTGCAATAATCATATTTAAAACCTTCCGGGAAAGGATAATTCTGATCCGGTTTATGGCTGATTTCATCCCCCAGATACCATAACACATCGGAAACAGGACGTCCACGTTCCAGCAGATAAGTACACCGGGAAAGATAATTAACAAACTCCGGCATATATTTCCACCATGTTTGCAGACGCAGGAAAGGTGTTCCGATCCCTGAACCGAACGAGGTGCCCGGCGGTAAAAAGTCTATACGCGGATTATGTGTATAAGTATGGAATACGAGATGAGTCACTCCTTCGACACTATTGACATTCATTACCTCCTTCAGCATCGACAGATGTTCGTCCCAGGTCAGTTCAAAAGAGGTAAATGCTTCGGCAGCCACACGGGGTTTACCATACATCCGGGCAGCAGAAGCCGTCGGTTTAATCGGTTTGAAGTTGTTTGAACCGACAAAACTTTCGGAAAGCGGTTGCCAGAATTCACACATCGGTATATCCGCATATTTGAAATATTCCAGTAAGTCGGCCGGGACTATATCCCCGGCAGCCGTTTCATACGAAACCGCCAGACCATTCTGATGTGCCAGCTGGACCATACGCCCGTAGAACTTATCAGCAAAAAGAGAGCCGATCGTATTACGCCAATCCAATAAGAAGCGGGCTGTTGTTTCATGGTCATTCACCACGTAACCGAATACGGCAGGCAACCATTGACGAAGAGGATAACCCGATTTCAAACTAAATTCATTCTCCATCTCCTCCGTCCAGGTTTGTGTCTCACACTCCCAGCTATCCAACAACATACCATTTAACAAACCACCCTCCAACGGTCCGTTAGCCAGTCGGCCGATATAACTCGCATAATGAATATCAGGTCCGGTTTCCGACAATTTATTACATTCCCATCCGGTTCCTTCTTTTGGAGCCGGTCCGTTTTGTTTTCCGGTACAAACATGGCCGACCCGCAAGACCGTCCATTTTCCTTCGGGAACTTCCCAATTCAAATGTCCGTTCGCATCCATCGAAGAGGTGATGTCCTTTACCTGATCCAAAGAGACGAAAGCTTCGGGTGACTGTTGCGGCTCCTCTCCGGCACGGACAAAATCACGCAACGTCCATCCCGCCTCAGCTTCCCAGTTATTTTTCCGGGCGGCAGAATACAGACTCATATGTGAAAGAAGCAAAGGACGCTTATGGGTAAAAGAGATACGGTACGTCTTTACACCAGGTACTTCAGACAAGGCTAATGTAAAATACTTATTATCCTGCCAGCTGCTTTGCGGGGCATCTGTCTGCAGAATATCTTTCTCCGTTCCATTCGGCAATATAGCCTGAACCTTGATATTCACTCCCGGTTCGTAGCACCAGTTATAATTATAGTTACGAACTTCGGACAATTCGATTGTACGAAGAGGCGTCGGTTGGGAAAAAGAGACTTCCACCCAATGCGGTTGCCCTTCCTCCTGGTTGATCCAATGTCCCTGATCTTTATTTTCAATCAAAAAATCACTCCAGGGATAATCGATATTACTTCGGATAGATTGCGGTCGAAGTGGCTGGTTGGTATCATCCAGCGGAGTAGGAAAAGCCAGGACTGTGATATCTTTATAATCCCGCCAGTCTTCACTACTCGGTTGAGGAACCGCCAAATCCATTGCGACCTGTTTACCTCCGTCTATATCCGTCCGGCTCCATACCAGATGACGCATCGAATTTTCCGGTTTGATCCACGGACCGCCTGCCATCGACCAGCCCGGACAGTTCTGCATCGTAAAACGCAAACCCAACCGGCGGCATTCTTCTGCAGCATGTTTTATCGTTTCTTCCCACGAAGGGCTCAGGCAGGCTATTTGCGGTTCTACTCCCGGCCAGGGGCCGCCAAACTGTCCGTGAAACAACTGGATACCGGATAACCCGGCAGCTGAGAGTGCTTCCAAATCGGCTGTGATACCCGGTTTGGAAACATTCCCGCCAATCAGGTGGAACCAAGTTTCCGGATGATAAATTTTCGGAGGTGACTGAAAGTTCTTCACATCATTTTCTCCGAAAGGTTTGTACAATTCTTTTAAAGACGGGACACCCGGTAAATTTGTCTCTTCCTGCAACGTCGATGTACAGGCGTTCAGGCTGACAATCCCGGCTATTATCACTGACATATAAACAGAACGTCTCATTATCATCCGATTTTAAATTGTATTATTATTGACTATTTTGACACATTCAAGACAAGACTATGCTTACCGGCTTCCAGCTTGATCACTTTATCGCCTTTTACGTAATCAGGTAAATAAAGGGTCGCCGTACTATTTGCCGGAACAACCACTTCATACGTGATCTTTTTCCTGTTCCACTCCCATTTGGAGATGATCTGCCCGTAAGGAGAGTTATGTTGCGCTTCAAAATGCTTCAGTTCTTTTACAAAGTTGGGACGTAACAAGATATGTTTGAAACCGGGTTGTTCCGGATCGGGGAAAATACCTCCCAGCCCTTTATAGAACCAGCCGCCGATCTCTCCGAACATCATATGATTATCCGAAATATCGCGTTCAGCCTTCAAATCCCAGTTTTCCAGCAAAGTCGTTGCACCGTTGACAATCCACCAACCCCATGACGGATAAGTATCTTGCGCAGCTACTTTATAGGCCACTTCGGGATATCCGTTTTCGCTCAGGGCGTTCAGGATCGCTTTCGCACCCAGGACACCGACATCCAGATGGAATCCGGCTTCTTCCACTTTCTTTGCCAGGTTCTGTGCCACCTTGGCAATCATCTCTTCAGGAACAATCTTCCATTGCAAGGGAACACTCAGTTCTGTCTGGGAACCCTCTGCATATATTCCAGTTTCCTTGTTCAGATATTTGTCATTTACTGCCTTTTTGATCTTTTCAGCCAGAGCAGTGTAATGTTCGTAATCTGCTTGTTTATTAAACAACCTGGCTGCATTTGCCAGAATCCTGGTATCGACATAGAAATAGACAGACGATGTAAATTCTTTATTTGAACGCGATTTAACCGGAACCCAGTCTCCACGTCCCCACGTTGTCAGATGATTAGGACTTGTGCGATCCACATAATCGACATAACGCTTGATATTCTCGTAACAATCGGATAAAGGTTTGCTGTCACCATAAAACATATACAGGTTCCAGGGGATAATAGCTATCGTACTCGTCCAGTCCAATCCGTTGTCCGTACCATATCCCCAGCCACCTGTAGGGATAATATCAGGAAGTACACCGTTAGGCTGCTGTTCATCCCGATGGTCTGCCAGCCATTTCTCATATACTGTAATACCGTCGAAATTATACAAAGCAGTTTCTATAGCAAAGTGACCGTCTCCTGTCCAACCGTTCTTTTCACGTTGCGGACAGTCGGTCGGATAACCCATCAAATTCGAGAGATAAGCATTATTAGTTGCCCACCATAATTTATTGACAAGTTCGCTCGATGTTTTGATTGTACCAACAGGCGGAACATCGCTGTGCATAAAATAGGCAGTCAGACTATTCTGATCCAATTCTATCGGCTTATCGCTGGTTACTTCCACATAACGGAATCCTTTATAATTGAACTTAGCCATAAACTCATCTTCGCCACCGCTCAGGATCAGAATATCCGTCTGGAAAGGATCTTTTTCCTTATCTCCCCTGTAATAAACATCGATATTGGACATATCGATACGGCCATTATCAAAAAGCCGTTCCCCATGCTTAATCCGAACTTCCGTACCTTCCTGTCCGGACAGCTTTATATTGGTCACACCCGACATATTCTGACCGAAATCGAATACATAGGTTTTATCATCTATCTTATTAAGAGATTTCGCCGGAAGAGTCAGTACATTATGGATCGGACAGATCTGTTGTGCCGTCACATTTTGAGAAGGAACACCTCTGAAACCGACTCCATGCCATTTGGAATCATCGAAGTCCGGAGTATTCCAGCCCTTTTGTTCTAGGCGGGCATCATAATGTTCTCCGGTATAAATACTATTGAAGGTCAATGCACCTGAAGATGTTTTCCAACTAAGGTCGGTCGGGATGGTTTCTACAGTTCCGTCGCTGTAAGTGATGCGAAGGTCCATACAGAAAGTCGGACGGTTACGCCAGGGAGCCCGGTCGAAGTCCCAGACGGCTTTCGACTGGTGGTTATACCAGCCATTTCCTAAAAGGACACCGATCGCATTCTGTCCGTTCCGAAGTTGTTCTGTCACGTCATAAGCGACATACAGGTTGCGTCTGTCAAAACGGGTGTACATCGGATCCAAGCGATGATTGCCTATTTTCTCACCATTGATATACAATTCATACAGACCGGCAACAGCAATATAGGCACGGGCCGATTTGATCGTTTTGTTGGTTGCAAATTTCTTACGGAAATAAGGGGCTGCCTCATAATTTATATCTTTTCCGTCGCCGATCCACGCTCCTTGCCAATTCTTTATATTCATCATTCCTGTTTCAAAAGAACTGACCGGCGAAGATACTTCTTTATTTTCCAGATCGCCGCCTATCACCTTCCAGTAATATTTAGCAAAAGGTTCGAGTTGTTTACCAGCATAAGTGATCAACATATCTCCGGAGTTTATTTTTCCGGTATCCCATATATCGGCTTTCCCATTGACAACTTTCATCGAGTCTTTATCCACCAACACACGATATGAAGTCTGTTTCGCTCCCTGCCTGTTGTCATCCATCCTCCATGAAAGACGGGGAGCCGGATTATCGATACCTATCGGGGTTTCAAGGTGATCACTTTGTAAGCCGGTCAAACGAACGGACTGCCCGTTAGCGCCGGAATAACTGAAGAAAGTAGTAACAGTAATAAATAATATAAGCTTTTTCATCCGCTTGTTATTTTATAGTAAAATCATTTATATGAATTATCTTAGTCAGAACATTAGCCGTTCCAAAGCTCTATATTCTAAGCAAAATATTGGTTATAAAAATGATTTTAGATGTAATATATTTGATAGTATCTGTAATGATACCCTGTTTTTTTAAAAACTCAAAAGCCAGGCTTCCAGATCTTGCAACATTTCCTTATTGTATTTGAAATCTTTCCTGCTGCCCCATCCGTGTCCTCCGGAAGGGTAGATAAAGAAGGAAGCCGGCACATTATTTTCCTTCAATGCCAGATAATAAAGTGCACCGTTTTTAGTAGGAACCGCATCATCATCGTCCGAAAAAGCGATGTAAGCTCTCGGAGTCTCTTTAGTTACCTGCTTTTCATTGGAATACAGATCTTCCAGTTCCCGGGAAGCATCCTTTCCCAATAGATTATCATGAGAGCCGAGATGTGTAAATGATTTATCCATTGTGATCACAGGATAAAACAGCACCTGGAAAGCCGGTCGCAAACTCGATTTTACATGTGTTGCCATAGTGGAAGCCAGATGTCCGCCAGCCGAAGAGCCCATGATCCCTATATCAGCCGGATTAATATTCCACTCTTTCGCCTTCTCTTTTACCAGCCGAAGAGCCTCTTCTGCATCAGAAAACGGGACTTCCCGGTTTCCACGCGGCATACGATACTTCAGAACAACCAAAGTAATACCTAATTTATTAAAGAAAGGTGCCCACTCATATCCTTCATGCCCATAAGCCAAACCGCCGTAAGCACCACCGGGACAAGCAATAACGGCACGTCCGGTCGCTTTCTCCTTCGAGGGTAAAAAAACACGTAACGAAGGTTTGTAATTCTGGATGTTGTCATCAAAAGGTGTCCGATCTATGCCATTCGTATTCGGAAGTCCGTTGGTCCATAGATCTACATCAAACTCTTTTTCCGTAAATTGAGCAGCAACAGAATTGCTGAAGACAAGAAGTGTCCAAAGAATAAAAACAAATGTTCTCATAATAATAAATTTAGAATCAGTTATATAAGATAGTGTGTATCTATCCAAAGAGAAAAGCCTGGTCCCTATCTGTAAACCAGGGGCCAGGCTCTTATAAAAAATCAGTTCGCACAATTAATAACCAATCCATTGCCTGACGGGACAAAGCGCAGGACATAGTCAGTATTATTGCCTTTAACGATACTACCTTTTTTACACGTTATAGTATAATTGAATCCTCTGAATTCCGATTGGATGGAAGATTTACCGAAATTCTTGAATGGCAACTGGCCGATCCTTTCCTGAGGAACTTTCAGTTCCAGTGCCCAATCCAATTTTTTTCCGGTAGCTTTACATGAAACATCGATCTTATCTTCATAGAATGTAAAGATAAAAGTATTTCCGCTTTTATCTTTGGATTCCACTTTCAATACACTATTCGAAGGTTCACTAACAACCGGGTCTGTCAGAACTACATCCGTTTTATTTCCATTCTTATCCAGTTCCACTACTCTGAGGCCCGTTTTATCTTCGGGTGTACTCCAGTAGAACCGGTCGATTACCGGCAATGTATAATAGAAAAATTGTCCGCCTGTACCCGGAGTATCCAGATATTCCGATTTCATTTTTTCATCGAATAAGTGAATATCCCTGAAGCAAAAACCATCTTTTTCCCAATACAGGTTAGAACGATAAAAGCGGCTGTTATACCATACAGACTTATTTCCTTCCTTCCGGACATCGACAAGCGTAGTAATAGCAGTAGCCGGAGTTTTAGGGAATTGTTCCTTAAACCAACGACCGGATTCTTCGAGTGTTTCTACTTTGATCTTCCCAGCTTTACTTAATGAGTCGAATATCGGAAATTGAAGTTCCAACCCTTTACCCATACCTGACCATGTAAATGAATTTTCTTGTCCGGCCTGCGCATAATTAAATGCCAGACAGGGTTCATCGACTATAGACTCCATGAAATATTCAACCCATTTTTTATCACCGCCTCCGTCTTTATAAACAGGTTCAAGAGTGATGACTCCCTGATGATTCGTTCCGATCCCTGCATCGTACTGGTACATCGGATCGCTACCTAACATACGGAATACCGGTACCGGGATTTGGAAATCATCTGTCTGGGCAGGCATATAAGCGTTCAGCTTACTGGGGTAATAAGCCTGGTTCCAATAACCGCCCCATAAAGTATATCCGTCAGTTCCTACTTGGTCTTTGCAGTTGCAGGAAGCGACAATGCCATATTTTTTATACATATATTCCAATGTATGTGAATCAACATACCAGGAACCTACGGATTTAGGATACTTACCATAAATTTCCTTGAACTTTGCCATGTAGACATCGACCAGCTTTTCTCTTTCTGCCAGAGTATATCCCGGAGTAAAGGCGATATTGGCTGTCGACACCCATGAATGCTCTCCGCGCCATTTCAATCCGGCCGCTTCCACATGAGGCTGAGTGATTTCCCACCACGCACCGAGTTCACATTTAGGGCTAAGCTTGTTTTTCATCAATTTCTGGTATTCCGGATTGATCAGGGCATCGTACTGAAACAAGAAAGTAGCGGGAAAGTCATACCGATTGACAAGGTCTATCTGCTTTTCTACCGTTTCAAACATCAGTGCATCCGAATTTTCCAGGCGATAGTCTGTCTGGCGAATAAAATTGACGATGTTAATTATTCGCGGAGATTTCTCTTTTTTATCACTTGCCGTTTCTTTTGCTGTAATGCTATCTACCGAAAACATCAAAATACTCAACAGTAATAGTACAGTTACTTTTAAATTCATGATATTATTTTTTTATTCTTTATATCCTCATCTTTATCAAAAAAAGAAGAAAAAGCACACAACGACGCAAATTAATAAATAAAAATGCTTTTTACTTATTTGATATTTGACAAATATGTGTCATTTATGCGCTTTTTCTTCTTTCAAATTAATTATAGTATGGATTTTGCTCCAATGTATAATTACTCTTTATGATTTCTGAACGGGGAATCGGTAACCAATAGTGCTGCGGAAGGAAGTTGCGTTCCAAAACAGTGATTTCAGTATATTTGAAATTACCATTTTCATCCTTTTCTATTTTCATACCGATAGAATTTTTGTTTTCATACTCATCCGCGATTTTCCATCTTCTCAAATCGAAATAGCGTTGGTTCTCAAAACTTAATTCTATTCTACGTTCGTTACGAAGCTTTTCAAGCAATTCGGTGCCGGTGGCTGTTACCGGAGGCATTTCTACGCCTTCACGGGAACGTACTACATTGATAGCTTTACGGCATTCCTCTTCATTACCTAAATAATACTGTGCTTCTGCATAATTCAGATAAAATTCTGCCAGTCTGAAGAAAGTCCATGGTACAGTCGTTGCTTCAGATTCATTAACCACCTGATTTTCATCATGAAATTTATGCAAATAGTAACCGGTCTTAGAGCAGTTCCAACTACCAATGGCACCCTGTTCACTATCTTGTCCTTTCGGAATAAATGTTTCGACGGCACGCCCTCTGAACATCGCTCCATTATGAAGTACTGTGGCATAAAAGCGAGGATCACGACCTTCATACGGATTTGCCGGATCATAACCTGAACCAGCTTCCGCCGGTCTTTTACCCGTAGCTTTCATTTCATAATCATCTACCAAATTCTGAATAGGACAGTTACCGCCCCAGCCTCCATAACCGTTAGGTGAGTTAAACAAATTCACCCTGTTTGCATTTGCTTTCGTATAATAACGTCTGAAAATAACTTCGTCGTTGTCTTCCAGGAAAAGAGTTCTATAATCGGAAGCAAGGCTATAACCCGGCAGATCGATGACAGCTTTAGCCGCATCACGTGCCAGTTCCCATTTCTTCAAATCATTAGAAGTATTTACCAGAGGACTTGCGGCATACAATAGCACTCTCGATTTCAAAGCCTTACAGGCATCAGCAGATGCACGACCTTTATTTTCACCCTCCATCTTGGCCGGTAAATGTTCAATAGCCTCGTCTAAATCCTGTAAGATGAAATCAACGCACTCTTCATAAGTATTTCGTGTTACAGAATAATCGGTATCTTCCAATGTATAAGCTTTTGTTATAATTGGAACACCTCCAAAACGCCATATCAGATTAGAATATACAAAAGCACGAATAAATTTCATCTCTCCATACAGACGACTCTTTAGTTCTTCCGAAACCTGAGCTTCTTCATATTTTGTAAAGAACGTATTGATGTTGCGCAAATACTCATACGCTGTATTCCAGTAATTAAAATTAGAAAATCGACCGGAGTCAAAATTTTCAACATTATCCGGGTTCATTTCTCCCCTAGCAACAATATTAGAACTACCGTCGCCATGGCGAGTATATGACTCATCTGTTGCCGATGATGACATTGCTTCATCGAAACCGTTCGGATAAGCGCTATAGCATGCTGTAACATAAGCCGTAAGTAAAGCGTCATCATTAAAAACGGCATCCTCTGTAAGCGAATCTAGCGGTTTTTTATCCAAAAAATCGTTACAAGAACTAAAGCTTAACAGTGCGGAAACTGCCAAATATATTATCTTTTTCATTTCTTTCCTTTTTTAAAAAGTTAAGTTACATCCTAGATTAAAGATTCGCATTTGAGGATAATAGTTACCTTCTCCACTACCTTCCGGATCTACATATTTTATATGATCCAAGGTAAACAGATTCTGTCCGCTCAAATAAACTCTACAATTGGATATACGCAGTTTATTAAACCATAAATTAGGTAAAGTATATCCTATTTCCAGGTTTTTCAAACGTACGAAAGAAGCGTTTTGTGTCCAGAAACTACACGGATTTTCGACGCCATAGTTGATAGTTCCACCAGCACGAGGCATAGTTCCATCGATATTATTTTCTGTCCAACGATCTTCTGCTCTCCATTTATAGAAATTTGAAGTGTTATCCATACGACTGATTACATCTTTTACTGCACGAGCCTGTCCTTGGAATAATACGCTAATATCAAAGTTTTTCCAATCGGCAGACAAGTTCAATCCAAAGATAATTTCCGGAAAACCACTCAGGTTCTGACGAACACGGTCCAGTGAGGTAATTTTACCGTCGCCATCAACATCTTCGAAAATCAAGTCACCCGGACGGGCTGCATCCAAATGAGGATAAGCATCCAATGCTGCCTGGTCTCTAAAAATACCTATAGCACGATACTGCAAACCTGCTCCCATCGGACCACCAGTTTCATTCATATATTCATGTCCTTCACCCCATGGAGTTTCATCCATGAACAACACTTTATTTCTGGCGAACATAAAGTTTCCACTTGCACGGAAATTAACTTCACCGATCTTATTGAAATGGCTTAACTGGATTTCCAGTCCCTGATTCTGTACTCTTCCGATATTCTCATTCGGTAAATCGATCAAACCTGTATATTTAGGAATAGAGGCATTACGTTTTGCCAGGATATTAGAACGTTTTGTTTTGAAGTATTCAATTTCAAAACCTAAAAGGCCATTCCAGAGTGTCCCCTCTGTACCGATGTTCCAAGTATCAGCCACTTCCCATGTTACATTATTATTAGGGAAACCTTTTTGATACAGACCGACCATATCAGTTCCGCCAAATACGTAATTACGTCCCAGATTGTATTTCAGCAAATACTGGAAAGGATCGATATTGTCGTTACCCTGTTTACCGAATGATCCGCGGATTTTCAGATTATTGACCCAATCGAGATTGTCCTTGATAAAACTTTCTTCAGATATTCTCCAACCGGCAGATACACCTGGGAAAAAGCCCCAACGCTGTCCTGACTGGAATATATATGAACCATCATAACGGAAATTGAACTGAGCCATATACTTACCGGCAAAGTCGTAAGCGACACGTCCGAAATAACTGCGGCGTGCACTTTCCGAAGCATCACCGGAGTTATCATAATAATCCTTGTTTGAAGTACCTGCAAACAGCTGATCGATAGCCGTAGACATAAAGCTACCACGAGATGCCCAGAAATTATCTTTTCTATAGCTATTCTGTTCAAAACCCAGGATAGCATCTACTCCATGACTGCCAAATGTTTTCTTATATTTCAATTTAGCATTCAACGTCAGTGACCAATCAGCCGAATGCTCTTGCTTTAATGAGGTTTGCTGAACAAGAGTATTCATGTGCTCTGTATAAGTATCGGTAGCCTCATCCCAGGTATAAAAAGACCAGGGTGTCTGCCATTTTTTATGATCCTTTCCTACACGGTCATAAGCCATATAAGCATCTGCAGCCAAGCCATCCAGCAACCAGGATAAATTCCAGTCTGCAGTAATAGTACCATTGAATACAGCCTTCTTGTCATACTCATAACCCGTCTTATCCGTAGCCATCACGATAGGATTACTATCCAAACCATTTGTTGGCAATCCATTTGGATATTGAGCCAAAACAGTAGGATAAGATCTGGTAATACGCCAGAATATATCACCGGCACTCATACTCGGGAAATTAGCATCTTCCAAACGGGACGAAATATCCACTGAGATTTTCAGATCTTTAGTGATTTTGGCATCGATATTTGAACGAACATCATATTGTTCATACTTGGTCGAACCATTTTTAAAGATACCGTCCTGACTGGAGTAACCGCCACCTACATAATAACTAACGGCATCCGTACCACCGGAAACAGATACATTATGTCTCTGTTGGAAAGCTCCCTTTTTAAGTACCTCATCTGCCCATTTTGTATTCGGATAATGTATCGGATCCAGACCGTTTCTGAATAAATCTATTTCATCGGCTGTATAGCGGGGAACACGTCCGTCATAGGATTCCAACTCATTCGTTACTTCAGCAAAAGTCGCAGCATCTGCCAGATCCGGCACACGTGTAGGCTGTTGTAAACCGACATTAAAAGAATAGCTGATCGACGGTTTTCCTGTTTTACCTCTCTTAGTCGTTACCAAAATAACACCATTGGCAGAACGGGAACCATAGATAGCGGCTGAAGCATCTTTCAAAACCGTAATACTTTCAATATCATTCGGGTTAAGTCTATCCAAAGAACCACGACCTGCAATACCATCGATCAGTATCAACGGATCATTATTACCGGTTGTACTCTTACCACGAATATTGATCGTTACTCCGTCAGCACCAGGTTCACCACTACCATTACTTACAACAAGTCCTGGCAGACGACCCGCTAATGCCTGCCCCAGGTTCTGCGTCGGACTCTTGATGATATCATCGCCCTTTGCCGTTGCGATAGAACCGGTTACAACACCCTTTTTCTGTGTACCATAACCTACTACTACAACTTCCTCTAACGCCTGAGTATCTTCTTTCAGTACGACCTCAAAACTTTTCTTATTTCCGACTTTGATCTCCTGCGATAAATAGCCGATATATGAAACTTGAATTTTTGAACCAGCCGATACAGATAAAGAAAATTTCCCATCAATATCAGTCATGATACCGTTAGTCGTACCTGCTTCTATAACATTAGCTCCTATAATCGGGAGACCGGATTCATCAACAACCGTACCGGTTATAGTTTGAGTTTTTACCTGTTGGTTACTTTCAGGAGTAATCAGAATGTGACTTCCCTGAATAGAGTATGAACAACCGGCATCTTTCAATATAGTATTTAAAACGTCACTTAATTTTGTGTTTGTATAAGGCTTGTTAATACGTTTATTCGTATTAACTAATTGGTCATTATAATCTACAGAAAGATCTGTTTGCTTTTCTATTTCAACAAAAGCTTCTTTCAGTGTCATTTGACCAGTAAGTGTAATTGATTGATTTTGAGCTTTTAGATTAAAAGAACAACACATGAAAAATGCAAAGCAAATAGGTTTAGCAAAAGTATTTACCATACATTTTCGTGATTTGTTATATATTTTCATAACTTTGTACATTTAAGAATTAAATTGAATACTATCTTTTTGATTTTAGGGCATATATAATGCTCCAAAAATCGGGATGATTTTCGATTTCAGTCCGGGAAGAAGTGATTGGCCGTCAGCTTCCCGGATACCTTTTTTTCATGATATCGTTATTTTTTTAGTTATTACTGAATATATACATCATTGTTTACAATTTTATATTTAAAGTTAACTCCAATTCTTTTTAAAACAGTCAATGCTTCTTCCAAGGATTCATGTGCATGGAAACGAACAGTAAATGTCATATTTGCAAACTTAGTATCATTATAATTGATTTTTACATTATATTGTCTTTCCAATGCCCGAAAAATATTCCCCAATGTTTCCTGTTGAAAAATTAAATAACCTTTTGTCCAGGAACTTAACCGGGAAGCATCCACAGAACACCTAACAAAAGATGCGTCAGCATGATTATAAACCAACTGTTCATTAGGATTCAATATGACAGAACCGGACGAACCTATTTTATCATCCACTTTAACTCTACCTGATTCCAAAACAGTCGTAGTCTCGTTTTCTTCCGGATAAGAATGTACATTGAACACGGTTCCTAAAGCTTCTACATCCAAGTAATTCGTCTTTACTATAAAAGGCCTTTTTGGGTCCTTCATTACTGTAAAATGAGCTTCCCCTGTTAGAAAGAGTGTTCGCGTATTTCCAAATTTTTCAGGGTAAATCAAAACAGAATTAGCATTTAACCAGACTGTTGATCCATCAGGTAAAGTAATTTGTTTTCTTTCGCCATTTGGAACAAAGCATTCCAACATATGCACATTTATTCCTGAATTTTCATAATACCATGTAGTAGTAAAAATACCTAATAGAGGTAATATAATAATTGCAGCAACAATGGCCAACCGATGATAGAATTGATTTTGCCCGGAATGAATACGTTTATTTACCTTTTTCAATTCTGCGTAAGAATCAAAATCCATAGTTACAGGCAAGGAATTCCATATTTCTTCCAATACTTCCTCTTTTTCGCGGGTTTGTTCCGGTCTGATAAACCACGTTGCAAACCGATTACACACATCTTTAGGAAAATCATTTCCAAAGAAGCGAGAAAGTAATGTATGTAGATGCTTTTTATCCATATTTTCTTTAGTCTGTACTATTAAGACAAATGGGATAAAAAATACACACAGTCAAAAATGATTTTTTTTCAAATAAAAAAAGGAAGTACTACTTTTAAAACTTTTCTCAAATCAGATAAAGCCTGAGTTATATGGTTTTCAACAGTTCTTTTGTTGATATTCAGCTGATGGGATATTTCTTCATTGGAAAGACCATCTTTTCGGCTCATTTTAAAAATGAGCTTTCTCTGAGGAGGCATATTGTCAATTGCTATGTCCAGCAAAAGTCCTAACTCTTCAGCTAAAATACGTTCTTCCAGCAAATCATCCACCCAGATAAATTGATTTCGGTATTTTTCCAAATGATCTTCATGAATTGCATGTAACTTATAATAATTATAAATCTCATTTCGAGCCATTCGGTACAAATACGCCTTGAATGATTCGGCAGAAGCCGCAAGTTTCCGATGGGTCCAGACCTTAACGAAAACATCCTGAGCAATATCCAATACCTCATCTTCATCCTTTATAAAACCGAGTAGAAATCGTTTTACTAAAGAATGATATGACATAAACAACATATTGAACGCCTCATGATCTCCTTTTCCTAATGCTTCCAGATACTTAGCTTCTAAGTCTCTATCCATTTGCTTATCTTGTTATTTGTGGCTATTATCGTCTCAAAAGTATGTCATATTCACGGAAAAAACAAATAAGCCAATCATTTAAGCCTGCAAAAAATCAGGAAACCGATCCTTTGTCAATAATTCAACCACAGTTTGAAAGCACTGATCTTCTCGCGGCTCACAATGATCTTATCTTTAAAAGGCGGTATTACTTTCACGACCACTTTTCCCAGGAAATAACTCTCTATTTTCTGGATAGCCTGAACGCTCACCACTGTTTGCCGGTTCGTCCGGAAAAAACGGTCCGGATCGAGCTGCTCGCACAACTTATCCAGAGACAGATCTATAATGTACTCCTTATTTTGGTGGGTAACGGCAAAAGTAATCTTATTTTCAGAATAGAAATAAGCAATATCATCGACCTGCAGAGTAAACAGCTTGTCTTCGCCCGAAATAAGGAAACGTGTCCTGTATTTTTTCGCAGGGCTGGTTATATTCTGTAGTATTTCCAGGATATCCCCTTGTTGACCGAACGGCCTGTAATACTTAGAGATCAATTTCTCAAACTTCTCCAAAGCTTCGGCCAGCCGTTCTTTATCGATCGGTTTCAATAAATAATCTATACTGTTCACTTTAAAGGCACGGATCGCATATTCATCGTAAGCTGTCGTAAACACGATCATACTTTCGGGATTCGCCTGTTCAATAAAAGAAAAAGAAACGCCATCGGTCAACTGGATATCCAGAAACAGGATATCCGGATGCGGATTGCTGTTGAACCATTTCACAGCCCCCTCCACATTTCCAGGCAATAACAATATTTCCCATTCAGGACGCAACTCTGTCAACATCTTGTTCAGCAGACGGGCTGCCGGAATTTCGTCTTCAATAATAGCTGCTCTTATCTTATTCATTCAGCAAAGGAATTTTGACAGTAAAACATGTTGAATCATTCTCCACAATAATATCCCGATTATTCATCAATTTATAGCGGGAGGACAGATTCCTGAGTCCGGTACCCGACTTTACTACATTTCGTTTAAGCCTTATCTGATTACTTACGACCAACATTTTCCTGTCTTCTGTAGTACTCAGATGAATGGTCATCGGATTATCCGAATTGATTATATTGTGTTTGATCACGTTCTCGGTCAACAACTGTAAAGTAAAAGACGGTATTTTCTTTTCCAACAAAGAAGGATCGATCTTGTTGTCTACAAAAATACAATCCCCCAGTCTTACCTGATGCAGGAATATGAATGATTTCAAAAAAGTCAACTCCGAACTCAAAGTGACCAATCCTTCCTGCTGGCTTTGCAAAATATACCGGTAGACTTCCGACAACCGCTGGGTAAACACCACGGCATTCCCCGGATTATATTCTATTTCCGAAATCAGAGTATTCAGATTATTAAATAAGAAATGCGGATTCAATTGATTCTGCAAGGCGACATATTGCGCCTTTATAGCGCTCTCTTCCAATTTATTCGCCTTTTCATGAAGGACGATCAACTGCCTGTAAAAATTCGCAACCATCGTGAGACTGACGATCACCATCTCCACCAGCCAGACAACAAAGATCATTCTAATACCGGCCCCTTTTAATGCGAAAGGTGAAGGAATCTCCAACAAAACCTTCACAATGGAAAACAACAGATAATTCAGCAAAAACAAAAGTCCCGCCATCAAAATGCAATTAATCATCAATTGATTTTTCCTCTTTACCAGGAACTGATAGCTTCTCTTCTGCCATTCATTGATCAGCATTATACTGAATCCTAATGCATTAAATACAAACACAACTAACAGGAAAGCCCAGAAAGAAATCAGCAGATGCTGGTGCTGCGGAGAGAGATCCGAATAAAGCACCATAAAGAAGTAAGAGAAACAGGCTAACCCGGAAAAAAGGAAGAAATTAAAATAATGATTGTATTTGTTCTGCATAGCTTAATGATCTATTGTAAACACAAATATAAGGTTTTAAAGAAATATATCACGAACATATCAGAAGCAAATACCGACACGGAAACCCAGATTATTCTGTCCGTTCATCGAATAAGTCAGCAAATCCGTCTGGTTTGTGGCATAACTGTAATACAAAGCCACATGAAAACCTAAACGTTTGTCAGGTACCGGATAAATATTCATTCCCAATTCAGGCGATACATAAAAACCCCACGGATTCGAATAATAACGGACTGTCGTCATATAACTCGAGTTTTCCGCGTACATAGCTCCCAACCTGACACCGACATAAGGTTTCAGATAATCGTTCTGCCCAAGACGGTAAGAAGTGGAAAGACCGAAAGGTAATTGGAAAGCCGACAACTGCTGGTCAGTCGTCAACGACTCGGTCGGCGATAATTGTAATGTCTGCCGGTCTACATATTTATGATTCGTATGAAAACTCAGGAACGCTCCCAACGACCAACGGGGAGTTACATAATACCCTGCTTCAAAATTCATCCCCCAACCACTTATTTTATCGGCAAAATCCGTACTGATCGGAGCATTCATCTGCCAGTCTACATTAAAATGCAACTTATCCTCTACCTGTGCCTGTCCTTTCAAACAGAAAACGGACAGCATCATCAACAATATGATTTGTTTTTTAAAAATGTATCTTATCGTTTTCATAATCTTCCGGTTTTATTATTTATCGGTATACAATATATTGAGATAAGGAGATTGTTCAAAAGCCTGTCCGACTGCACGAAGAGTCAACTGCATGTCGATACGCGAGTTGTTATACATCAGGCCTGAAGCATACGCATGCCAGATTACCGGCAGATCGACCTTTTTGCTCTCATCAGCAGGCTTAGCTGTCAGATCGACCATTTCCGCAACAAAGGTTCCTGTATCATAGCTATAAGAAACCGGGTACGAATAATACCAGTCATTCCAGAATGGTCCCCAGAAACCGGCTCCCCACCAACCATAATAACCATAACCATAGCCCGGAGAAATGATCTGCGTGGTGCTCTGGGCGTACGACAATTGCAAGCCGACATCAGCTTTATCCTTGTCATCGACCCGGGTATATCCACGGTCGTCCATCTCGGTCACTACCTCATTAATGATCTTTTGGGCATTCTCGTCTTTCCAGTATTGAGCTTTCATACCGCTACCGGCAATCAGGATGCTATCAGGAAGATAATAAGAACTGAATTTGTTAAACTGAATACTGTTATCATAATTCGTATAAACAGCATAATCACTGGACAGTTTATTCAGGTCCGGATCTTTCTCACAGGAAGAGAATAAAGCTGTCACAGCCAAAGCAAATAAAAACAACTTCTTCATACGTCTTTAAATTTTAAGTAACAGAATTAATTCAAAACTCACAACGAATGTTTTTAAAATCCATCCGATCATCTATTAATAACCAGTCCCGCCTCTTCGAATAGAGACTTATCCAAAACCTCCGGAATCACTTTTTCGTCTTCCGCGACCGGTTTACTCTCTGCCTGTACCGACCTATAGTCGGCACACGTAAACGAAGCTAACAGCCCCAACAGTAATGTGTTTGCCATTTCTCTCTACTATTTTAATCCTCCAATCATTCATTTCAGTGCAAACATATTATATAGATGTAATATAAACTTACTTTATTTTGCCGAAACGAAACAGGAATCTGCCGAAACGTATTTTTTCGTTACTGAAATGAAACAATACCTCGTCGACAGCAGGAAGGATTTTATATACGAAAAAAACACTTCCGTCTACAAATTCAAAAGCACTTTCCATACAGGATTATCTTCGCCGCATAATCATAAAACAAGATTGTTATGAACAAGCGAGAAGTCATTTCAGCAGTAGCAAGCCGCTCAGGAATAGCCCCTGAGGATTGCATCAAAGTATTCGATACGTTCGAAGAGGTTTTCAGTGAAGAAATAGCACGTAGTAAATGGAAAGGCACAATCTTCGAATGTGTTTACGATATCCTGACACGCATCAAAAACAAAAAAACAATTCAATAATGAATATGCATCGTATAATTACATTTTTATTCCTGCTTATCTGGTCTGTATCCATAGCCAGAAGTTACGCCCAACAAACCGGGAACAACCAACCCGCACAAACACTACGCGGAACAGTTATCGACAAAGCATCCGGTCACCCGATGCCCGATGTTACGATCATGCTCCGGGATATGCCGGGAACAGGAACTACCACTGATGAGAAAGGCCAGTTCGTACTATCGGGCATTCCGGTAGGGCGACACAATGTAGAGGCAACTTTCCTGGGATACGAACCCGGTATATTCCGGGAAGTTCTCGTCACTTCCGCAAAAGAAGTGTATCTGGACATTTCACTGAAGGAGAACGTCCGGGAGTTAAGCGAAGTCGTTATCCGTCCGCAGATAAACAAAGAACAACCACTCAACAAGATGGCGGTCACCGGTGCCCGGATGCTCAGTGTGGAAGAAGCCAGCCGCTATGCCGGAGGACTGGATGATCCCGCACGCCTGGTCAGTTCTTTTGCCGGTGTAGCAGCCAATCTTTCCAGTAACGGCATATCTATCCATGGAAATGCTCCGCATCTGCTGCAATGGAGAATGGAAGATGTGGAAATACCCAACCCGAACCATTTTGCCGACATTTCGATACTGGGCGGTGGTGTCCTTTCCTCACTCAGCAGCCAGGTCCTGGGAAATTCCGATTTTTTCACCGGTGCATTTCCAGCCGAATACGGGAATGCTGTTTCCGGAGTTTTCGACATGAAACTGCGGAACGGCAACAACCGGAAAATGGAGAACACTTTACAGGCTGGTATATTAGGTTTAGATATCGCTTCGGAAGGACCGTTAAGTAAAAAGCATCAGGCTTCCTATATTTTCAACTACCGCTACTCCACGACCGGATTACTGAACCGTATCTATCCAGGATTGGATATGGGTGGTACACTCGATTACCAGGACCTCAATTTCAAACTGAATTTCCCGACACGTAAAGCCGGAACTTTCTCGGTGTGGGGAACCAGCCTGATCGACAAATACGAAGGTGATTTCGAAGATAATCCGCAGGAATGGGAACATACCCGCGATAATTTCAAGTCGGAAGCCAAGCAATATATGGCAGCCGGAGGAGTCAGTCACCGCTATTTCTTCCCGAACGACGCGACACTGAAAACGACTTTGGCCGCCACCTATTCCGGAATGAATGCCACCGAAGATTCTTATGCACCGGATCATACCTTTACCCCGTTCACCTATCAGAAGTATAACAATACCAATTTAACCCTGACCTCTTCCTATAACAGGAAATTCAGTGCGCGGCATACCAACCAGACCGGTTTCACCTATACCCGGATGTTCTACGATATGAGATTAAACCTCGCACCGTATGAAACAGCTCCGTTAAATACCCTCTCCAAAGGGAAAGGACAAACCGACCTGATCTCTGTTTATAGCAGTTCTTCTTTTGGGATAACCAACCGGCTTTCTGTGAATGCAGGATTAAACAGCCAGGTCCTGACATTGAACAATCACTGGACTCTGGAACCCCGTTTAGGAATGAAATGGACACCTACCACGCGGACCTCATTTGCCCTGGCTTACGGTTTACACAGCCGCATGGAAAAAATGGACGTCTATTTCGTCAATTCCAAGAGTTCCGGTAAGGAATCCGTCAATAAGAACCTCGATTTCACAAAAGCTCATCACCTGATGCTGACATTCGGCTACAAATTATCCGATAACCTGCTTCTCAAAGTCGAACCTTATGCCCAGTTCCTGTACGATGTTCCGGTCATTGCCGACAGTTCTTATTCCGTCCTCAACCGGAGAGAATTTTATGTGGAAGAAGCCCTGGTTAATAAAGGGAAAGGACGTAATATCGGAGTGGATATCACATTAGAAAAATATCTGAGCAGGGGATTATATTACCTGATAACGGCTTCCGTTTTCGATTCCAGATACAAGGGTGGAGACGGTGTCTGGCACAATACCCGATTCAACCGCCGGTATATACTCAACACTTTGACCGGAAAGGAATGGATGCTAGGAAAAAACAGACAGAATATCCTGAGTGCCAATGCCAAATTCACTTTACAGGGAGGAGAACGTTATTCCCCTCTGGATACGGAAGCCAGCCTGGCCCACCCGGATAAAGAAGCACAATATGACGAGACACGTGCCTATTCACAACAATATCCGGTGATGTTCATCGCCAACTTCACCGTCAGTTATAAAATAAACAAAAAGAAAGTCGCACATGAATTTGCGATCAAGGCACTGAATGTAACAGGTACAAAGGAATATTACGGTTATCATTATAACCTGAAATCCGGTGTGATGGAACGTAACGGAAACAGTATTCCCATCAGTAACATCAGTTATAAGCTAGAATTTTAAGCGTTTTACAGACTGATAACAAATAAAGTAGTAATTTCGGACACTTAAAGAGGATGCCGCTATATGACAGACAGCCCTATAAATAAACAAACTTTTCTGTATCGGTTTCTGGTCAGTTCCAGATACAGAATAGCCCGCCATATCTTGTTGCTCCTGGCAGTGGCGGCGGTATCGCTCAACCAGAATATCTACACATACGGGGCAAAAGCAGAGTTATTGGGCCATTACGTTTATCTGGCAGGTTTCTGTACGTTGATCTCTTATGTCATCGTCGGCTATCTCCATCTCTATCTACTGGTTCCCAAGCTATTGCTTAAAAAGAAATATCTGGTTTATATTCTATATTCGACCAGTTCCGTTTTACTGCTTATATTGATACGGTACGTACAGGAATACTGGATATTTACTTCATCCGGTATTCCTCCGGTCAGAAGTTCTTACTTCAACATAGTCAGTATCCTGGATAGTTTGTCGGATTTCATGCTGAACATGATCTGTATTACCGGTATCTCCATGACTGTTCTACTGAAACACTGGATGATAGAGAATCAACGGGTGAACCAACTGGAAAAAAAGCAGATACAATCGGAAGTGGATAATCTGAAAGAACAGGTGAACCCTTCACTGCTATTCAACACGCTGAACCGGACTGCCGTATTATCGAAAAGCGAACCGCAAAAAGCAGCCGATATGGTACTGCAGTTAAGCCAGCTACTACGTTATCAACTGTATGACGGAGCACGCGATAAAGTGCTACTGAATTCAGAGATCACTTTTGTGAACAATTATCTGGCACTGGAAAAATTTTATTCCGATTCATTCGATTATCAGATCGTATCGGATAAAGAACTGACAGGAGTACTTATTCCTCCTCTCCTGCTTGTTCCGATTATCCAGTATGCCTTGAAAAAAGCAGGGAAACAAGAATGCAGGCCATCTATCCTTCTGCAAGTCGATCGGGAAGGGCAACAAATATTCATCATCTGCCGGTTTAACGATACCGACACACCGGTTATCAAAGAGCTGGACGGCTTCAATGCACGTCTCGCCCTTCTCTACCCGGATAACTATTCATTATCCGTTACGCAGGACAAAGATCAGGGGATAAGTACTATTCTATTAAAATTGAATACACATGGTAAATAATACAGATCATATAGTTCCTGATTTCCTGCTAAATCCGCAGAAAAGGATCTACAGGCATCTCCTGTTACAACTGGTCGTTTTTCTTATCACGATCAATGTATTCTGGGATACGCCGGACGAACTGATTATTACTCCGCCACGTATCCGCTCATGGATCGGTTATTTCCTGATTATAAACATGCTCATTTATGTAAATGCTTATATATTAGTACCACGATTTCTGCTAAAAGGGCGTCTCCTTCTTTATCTGATAACAGCATCGGGCCTGATCCTCATTTCTATTGTGATATTAGGCACTCTCCAAACACTTTTTGAAGATACACGTTTTGAGAGCCTGCCCACCAGCCAGTCGGTAATCCTGTTAAATATCCTGTCCTCAACGATATCCAGCGGCTTACTGGTAGCCGGTTCGTCAGCCATGATTCTTTTTAAACATTGGATCAGCAATAACCTGCGTGTCAATGAACTGGAAGCCGCCACCCTGCAATCGGAACTGAAATTCCTGAAAAGCCAGATCAATCCGCATTTCCTGTTCAATATGCTAAATAATGTCTATGTGCTGATCAGGAAAGGACGTGATGAAGCAGCCGAAGTATTGTTCAAGCTGGAAGACCTGCTGCGTTATCAGTTCAATGACAGTACCCAGGACAGGATTCAACTTAGTTCGGATATTCGTTTTATGAACGATTTCCTGAATCTGGAGAAAATACGCCGTGACAATTTTAATTATACCATTTCCAAAGAAGGCGATATCAACAGTGTATGGTTACCTCCCCTGCTGTTCATTCCTTTTGTTGAAAATGCGGTCAAACATAATACGGACGGAGAGAATGCTTCATTCGTATATATTTCTTTCAACGTGCAGGATAACCGATTGTTTTTCCGGTGTGAAAATTCAAAGCCTGCCGAAGAGGAAGAAAAGAACAACCGTATCGGTGGCCTGGGACTGAAAAACATCCGGAGGCGGTTGGAATTATTATATCCCGGCCGCCATTCCCTGGAAATCATAGAAGATAAACAAAGTTACATCGTTAATTTATACCTGGACTTATGAACTGTATCATCGTAGACGACGAACCTCTGGCCCGTGAAGCGGTAGAGATGCTGATAAATGAAACCGGAGAACTGACACTGGCCGGTAGCTTCAACAATGCCACTTCAGCGGCCCGGTTTATCGGGGAACATCCGGTCGACCTGATCTTCCTGGACATCCGTATGCCTAAAGTAACCGGACTGGAATTTGCCCGTACCATACCCAAAAGCACCCTCGTCATATTCACAACTGCCTATGCCGAATATGCAATCGACAGCTATGAGGTGGACGCCGTCGACTACCTGGTCAAACCGATTGTCCCCGAAAGATTCCAAAAAGCAGTAGAGAAAGCCAAAACATATCATGCACTTTTGCTGACGGAAGAAAAGGAAAACATAGAAAATGTAGAAAGCGAGTTCATGTTTGTCAAATCCGAACGTCGTTTCTTCAAAGTCAATTTCAAAGATATATTGTTCATCGAAGGATTGAAAGACTATGTGATCATTCAGCTTCCCGATCAGCGTATCATCACTAAAACAAGCATGAAAGCGATACACGAACTGCTTCCCAAAGCATTCCTTCGGGTGAACCGTTCCTACATCGTCAATACCCAACAAATAGCATCTTTCGATAACAACGACATTTATATCGACAAATATGAGATCGCCATCGGTAACAACTACCGGGATATATTCTTCGATGAATTTGTTGCAAAAATGGGAAGGGTATAATCAGTCGACCGATAAAACAAAATACAGACAATAAGTAAGATAAGCTCAGTCCGGAAGGTAAAAAATTTACTTTTAGAACTGAGCTTTTCTATGTATAAAATACTACTTTTGTTAAGGCTAACGATAAATTCTACCATCATGAAACGACTACTGTTCTTCTATCTGTTTTCCCTCTGTTCTTCTGCCATCATGGCCCAAAATACGATTTATGTATCATCCGAAACCAAAGGTATAGAAAACGGAACGCTTGAATCTCCCTATCAAACAATCGAAGCGGCCTTGAAACAAGGGCTTAATTCCACCGGAAACGATACTGTCCGTATCCATGTCCAGGCGGGTTTCTATCCTTTAAATAAAACGATCCGGATAGAAAAAACTCCTTCTGTCCCTGTTCTCATTGAAGGAGATGAAAAAGATATGCCAATATTCAGCGGGGCGATCACTCTTACTTCCTGGGAAAAGACACCGCAGGGATGGTGGAAAACACATATCGACGAAGTAACACGCTATGGAGTAAAGATTGAACAACTGTTTGTTAATGGAAACAGGGCTATCCGTGCCCGGACACCCGATAAAGGGTGGTTCTTCGTGGAAGGAGCTGAAGAAACCGTTCATTATAAAGGGACAGGCCGATCCCCCGAATATGCGACACAACGCATCAGGGTAAAACCTGAAGATATGGAATCACTGAAAGGACTTTCTGCTGAAGAACTGAACAATGTTATGGTCATGTGTTACCATAAATGGGACAATACCCGCAAATATCTATCCCAGGCAATACCTGATTCTGGTTATTTCTTCCTGAACGGACAAGGGATGAAACCCTGGAACCCTATAGGGAAAGGAAGCCGGTTTATTCTAGAGAATTACAAACAAGCCATGAATACCGAAGGGGAATGGTTTCTGGAAACATCCGGCGACCTGTATTATATACCGCGTAAAGGAGAAGTGATGGAAACATCTGTCGCTTATGCCCCGGTTTTAAACAGATTACTTTCTATAAAAGGCGATAAAGACCGTCCGGTTAAGAATATTACATTCCGAAACCTGTCTTTTGAACATGCGGGATATGTAATGCCTAAAACCGGGAATGATCCGGCACAGGCCGCCTCACCTGTCGATGCAGCTATCCAACTCGATCACGCAGACAATATCCGTTTTGAGAACTGCGAAATAAAGCATACGGGAAACTACGCCATCTGGTTCCGGAAAGCTTGTACGAATTGCAAACTGGAACACTCTTATCTAACCGACCTGGGAGCCGGAGCCGTTAAGATCGGGGAATATGAAACACCCGACCCTGCATATCTCACAAAGCATATTACAATCGATAACAACATTATCCAAAAGACTGGATTCGTCTTCCCTTGTGGAGTCGGAGTTGCTATTTTCAATTCATCCGACAACAAAGTGACTCACAACGAAATATCCGATCTGCTTTACTCCGGAGTTTCTGTCGGTTGGGTCTGGGGATACGGAAAAAGTTACGCTGTCAACAATGAGATCGCTTACAACAATATCCATCATATCGGTTGGGGAGAACTGTCGGATATGGGGGCCGTTTATACCCTCGGTATCTCACCCGGTACCCGGGTTTGCAATAATGTGATCCATCACATTTACTCTTACGACTATGGAGGTTGGGGACTTTATACGGATGAAGGAAGTACAGGTGTCGTTATGGAGAACAACCTGGTATACGGTTGTAAAAGCGGCGGTTTCCACCAACATTACGGAAAAGAGAACATCATACGAAATAATATTTTTGCCTTCAACCATTACCAGCAGTTGCAATTTACAAGGGTTGAAGATCATCAATCCTTTAGTTTCACTTCCAATATTATATTAATGGACCACGGAGTATATCTTGCCGGCCCCTGGGACAAAGCCAATATGGATATGGATTACAATTGCTATTGGGATTTACGCGGTAATGCAGATCCAAAGTTTCTGGATTATGACCTGAAAACATGGAAAAAGATCAAAGATAAACATTCGATCATACAAAACCCGGGATTTAAAGCTCCTTACCAACTGGATTTCCAATTCAAAGATCAGAAAGCAATCCGGAAAATCAAATTCAAACCGTTTGATTACCAGAAAGCCGGAGTTTACGGCAGTAGCGAATGGATACAAAAAGCCCGGATGAGCAAAGAACGGGAAGAAGAATTTGACAGGATCGTCCGGAATAGGGAAGAATCGGTATCTGCCTTATATGATAGAACTATATCTGATATATAAATAGAATACCTTTGGTTATCAGAAGCTAATGAGCTACTACACATAGGGGTATCACAATTTGTGATACCCCCTAATTACAATTTAGGGAGCAGTTTACCTTTTACTTTTACAGAACAAGGAGTTGCTATGTTATCTTCCGGTTGGATATGTCATCCCGAAAAAATAAAGTATTATCTTTGCAGCATGGGAAAAAATAAGTTAGCAAAGTTTGACGATATGGCGGAGTATCCGCATGTTTTCCAGTATCCGTTTGCCGTTCTGCAAGAGAAAGGATTTGAGTTGAAAGGACACTGGCACAAGGAGTTTTTCAAGAATGACAATCCGATCGTACTTGAATTGGGTTGTGGTAAAGGTGAATATACAGTAGGACTGGCACGCCTGTTCCCCGACAAAAATTTTATCGGTGTAGATATCAAGGGTGCCCGCATGTGGACCGGAGCCAAAGACTCTTACGAATCGGGTATGACCAACGTTGCTTTCCTGAGGACCAGCATCGAACTGATCTCACATTTCTTCGCAGCCGGAGAAGTAGCCGAAATATGGCTGACCTTCCCCGACCCACAGATGAAAAAGGTCAATAAGCGCCTGACTTCTACCCGTTTCATGAAGATGTACCGCGAAATACTGTCAGGCGACGGCATTGTCCACCTCAAGACAGACAGTAACTTCATGTACACTTATACCTGTGAAATGGTAAAAGCCAACAAATATCCCGTATTGTTCAGCAACGACGACCTGTATCATTCAGGATTGGTAGACGATATCCTGTCTATCAAAACCTATTACGAACAACAATGGCTCGACCGCGGACTGAACATCAAATACATCAAGTTTGTTTGTGAAGAAAGAGACGAACTGATCGAACCGGACGTAGAGATCGAACTCGACCCCTACCGCAGTTTCAACCGGAGTAAGCGCAGCGCACTGGCTTCCGGCAAATAAGACAACCAATTATACAATTATATTATGGCTATATATCCTAAACTGATCATGGACGCACTGGCAAAAGTGCGTTACCCGGGGACAGGGAAAGACCTTGTCGAAATGGGCATGGTAGAAGACAACATACGGATCGACGGCAATAAGGTTAGTTTCTCCCTCCTTTTCGAGAAACCCAACGATCCGTTTATCAAATCAGTCGTAAAGGCTGCCGAAACAGCTATCCTGACTTATGTAGGTGAAGATGTAGACATCAAAGGAAACATCGAAGTACTGGCACGTCAGGCAGCACGTCCTGAACCGGATAAACTACTTCCGCAGGTAAAAAATATCATTGCCGTATCTTCCGGTAAAGGAGGTGTAGGTAAAAGTACAGTTGCCGCCAACCTCGCAGTAGCTCTTGCCGGTCTTGGTTATAAGGTAGGTTTACTGGATGCCGATATTTTCGGTCCTTCACAGCCCAAAATGTTCAATGTGGAAGAGGCCCGTCCTTATATGGAAGAGGTTGACGGACGCGACCTGATCCAACCGGCAGAGAACTATGGAGTAAAATTGCTATCGATCGGTTTCTTCGTAAACAAGGAAGATGCGGTTTTATGGCGCGGAGCTATGGCAAGCAATGCATTGAAGCAACTGATCGGCGACGCCAACTGGGGCGATCTCGATTACTTTCTGATCGACCTGCCGCCGGGAACAAGTGATATTCACCTGACAATGGTACAGACACTGGCTATCACCGGTGCCATCGTAGTCAGCACTCCGCAGGAAGTTGCCCTTGCCGATGCCCGCAAAGGAATCAGCATGTTCACAGGCGAAAAGATCAATGTACCGGTATTGGGACTGGTTGAAAATATGGCCTGGTTCACCCCTGCCGAACTGCCGGAAAACAAATATTACCTGTTCGGAAAAGAAGGAGCCAAACGTCTGGCAGAAGAACTGAATGTCCCGCTGTTAGGACAAATACCTATCGTACAGAGTATCTGTGAAGGAGGTGACAACGGAACACCTGTTGCCCTGAACCCCGATACGATCACTGGAGCCGCATTCCGCAATTTAGCAGAAAACGTAATTGAACAGATCAATTACCGCAATGCAAACATGGCTCCCACACAACGGGTACATGTTAGTAAAAACTAAAAAACAAGAGCAGGATTTCCATTAGGATGTTCTGCTCATCTTTTTTCCTGCACAGGAAACTCATCCCATCTTATCAAAAAATCCCATCCCGAACTATGCCGATAGATGGTCTTAACGAATATACAGCTTATTAAAAGTGATCTAATAAAAGACTATTTTGCTATTACCACTTGTATCCTCCAATTTATTTTGATGAAAAAGTAAAAAAACTTCATCTTTCTGCTAGGGTAAAATCAAAAAAAGTTGTTCATCTTACATAATATAGAGATAGATGGTTAACTTTAAATACATACTATTATTGATAAGCATTACATTATTAGCTTATTATCCCATATTTGGAAATAATTTCCTATACTTTTGGGATGATCAGTGGGTGGTAATGAATAGTTATACTGAAGGAGGCTTAAGTTGTAATAACCTTTGGCAAATCCTAACGGAGTATTATCATGGTCAATATGCCCCGTTCAATGAATACTTATATCTTTTATTATATTCCTTATTTGGATATGATCCTCTGGCTTTTCATATGGCTAGCTTGATCTTACATGCAACAAATGTTTGTATGGTTTATATTGTTCTATCCAAAATGCTAAAAGATAGTAGAAGGCTAGAAGGTCAATCCGCTCAAAAAGTTAGTTTCATAACAGCATTGATATTTGCTATACACCCGTTTAATGTAGAAGCTGTAGCTTGGATGAGTGCATCAAAAGTACTCGTGTATGCTCTTTTTTACCTTTTAGCGACTTATACATATCTTGAATATTTAAAGAAAGGGAGGAGTCGATATTATGTGTATACATTATTATTATTTGTCTTCTCCTTCTTAGGAAAAGAACAGGCTGTTATGTTTCCGGTATGGATGTTGTTAATAAACTGGCTATATAGGGAAAATTTCAAAACAACAAAAATATGGAGGGAGACAGCTCCCTTCTTTTTGTTGTCTTTATTCTTTGGTGTAGTCACAATATTATCCCAATCAGCTACAGGACAAGGGCTGCTGGTTAGAAATGATAGTTATTTATTATGGCAACGGTTTGTTTATGCTTGTTATACCTTTACTGAATATCTGTTTAAATGCGTAATACCATATAAGTTGTCATATTTATATCCGTTTCCTTCTGCGATAGGGGAACCTTTACCATCTTGGCTACTGGTTTATCCTTTGCTACTTGTCGTCATTCTTTGCACACTTTGGAGATATCTCAAACATTGGCCTATTGCATTTGGGTTACTGCTTTTTTCAATACATATTGGCGTTGCATTACACATAATTCCTTTATCTCGTTTTGCCGTTGTTGCAGACCGTTATGTTTATCTTTCTTCCATTGGAATAATATTTATCGTTGTACAAGGAAGCATATGTTTGTATAACCGTTTTAATAAACAAAGGATATGGTTGTTGATTTTTGGCGTAAGTTATTTATTGACTTTCGGAATATACACTAATACCCGTATTCGCATATGGCAAAATACAGATAGGTTGAAATATGAATTACGGGAATTGCTAAAACAAAGGAATGATTTTAATGTAATAAATAAAAAAGCGAATTATGAAACAACGATTATTTTATCTACAAAGATATTTCCACCGAAAGCCCCGTAAAGGGGTAAGGAGTTATGTAAAAAAGGATAATATTCTAATATATTGATATTGTTAAATCATAAAAATAAATGTAATGAAAGACTTTAAAGTAATATTGATCGGAGTAGTTGCCATTATAACAACTTTGGCATTAAATTTTCGCCATGCGTTAAACGATTATGGAGTGTTGAATAATAGCCTGCATGTGGAAGTGCTGGCACAAAGTAATAACAGTGGAGGATTCACTTTTAATGGACAGGGATGGAGTAGTCAAGATAATGGCATGTGGAATGGTAATTGGTATCCTACATTAACAAAATGTACACATTCTGAAATAACAGGTATGCCGCCATTTCAAGTATCAGTTTCGTATGATGGTAAAATGGTAAAATGTACCAATGGCACAGGCAACTGTTTTAATGGAACTCCTTGTGTTCCAGATGAAAACGGAGGACATACTTGATATTTCAAATGGTTGAGATTTATATTTATGTATTGGATGTATAAATAAATCTAGGTAGTTATTCAGTCTTAATAAAAATAATTCTTGTTACGTAAGCTATCTTGTAGACTGAATAATTACCTTAAAAAAAATATTATGAAAACATTAGTTTTAAAAATAGTCAATAAATGTATCATGAGTCTTTCATTTATTTCGCTATTAATTTCATGTCAATATTCTCAGAAATACACGAAAGAGTTTATTTATAAAGATTTTAATAAATTTACTCCAATTGAAAACACTGTGATCAGGATAGATGTTTCTACTGCCAAATCATTATCTTATAGAGATTTTATTGATAGTTTTGTTGATAGTGTTTGTTTTTTACAATTATCATCTAAAGAATTAATAGGAGAGATAACAACACTTCATATTTTTGAAGATAGAATATTTATTTTGGATCAATTTGTGGCAAAAAAAGTTTTTATATTTAACATGAAAGGAGATTTGATCCGTGTAATAGATAATCAAGGGGGAGGTCCAAATGAATATCTGAGACTAGGAGGAATAAATATTAATACGACGTCTAAGGAACTTATTATAGCAGATGAAGGATATCCAAAATTTCTTTATTATAGTTTAGATGGAGATCTGATCCGGGAAACTCAGGCAATTCCAAATGTTTTCTATTATCCAGAAATGAATAATTCATTTTATAATTGTGTTGGATATAAACAATTAAAAAATGAAACAGATCAATACCACACATTGTTACTCTCTAGGGATACAGTAGTGTTAAATGCAGGATTTACCTTTTATCCGATCCAGCAAGATGCTGTGGTTAGCAATCCTTTTAATAAGAATACATTAGATGAGCTATTATATATTCCATTTCTGAGTGATACAGTTTATCATCTGTTGGGCAATCAATCTTATCGAGCAAAGTATGTAATAAACCAAACAAAAAGTTTGTGGAATAAAAAGAATGAATTCTTATCTAACATAGAACAGAGTGACCTTATTTTGGATAAAAATTATACCACTTTAGGAAGTCAATTTCTTGAAAATAATGATTTTTGTTGTTTTTCTATAAGTTTAGCCTCTAAAGGACGAGTACTTTCACGCCCTTATTATTATAACAAAAAGGATAGAAGTACTTTTTACTACGATTTAGAAAAGACATTTAATAAAACAGATTCATTTAAAAATGGACTTTATATAATTGCAAATCCACAATGTGTATATAAGGACTATTTTGTGTCATCATTTAATCCTACTCCTGTATTGAATGACTCCGCGTTATTCAACAAGCATTTTCTTGAAATCATGAATGCTGCAGATGATAATACTAATCCAGCACTTGTCTTTTATAAATTTAAAAATAGATATGAGTAAAACATTGTATATATTTTATGTTTTAGTTTTGACTATTACATTCTTTATTCTGAATAATAATCTTGAAGAAAAAAAAGAGATACTAGGGAAAGAGAATGAAAATGATATTTCTTATTCATATTACTGTAGAGTAAATATGGAATTACAACTTTCTATCAAAGGAAATATAGCTCCGAATATCATTTGTAGAAATAAGATCGATACAGTTCGTTTATCTCATCTAGTTCAACGCAATGCTTTATTAGTTTTTCGTCATTCTAATTTGCATTGTCAATCTTGTGTTGAATTTGTAAACTCAATACTTGATTCCTGTTTCTTTGATAATTATGATAAAACAATTATTTTGTTTAGTTCTGATTTTGACCAAATAGCACAAAACTATAAAAGGATCAATAAAATGCATATTAATATGTACCAAATAGAAAAAGACATATTATCCTGGGAGCCAGAGAAATACATGAATCCATATTTTTTTATTTTACATCCTGATATGAAAACTTCTGATTTTTTTATGCCAGATGCAAAATATCCACAGCTAACAAGACAATATATTGAAGGAATAAAGCGCCTAATATGTAATTCTCAATAATATGGAACAGCTTATATCCAAATTCATCTGTTTTTCTCTGGTTGGCTTAGTAGGTATGGTTATTGATTTTACTGTAACATATATCTGCAAAGAATATCTGAGATGGCAAAAGTATCTGTCAAATACATTAGGCTTTCTGACTGCTGTTTGCTCCAATTTCATGTTTAATCGATATTGGACATTTGAGAGCCGGAATCCGGCAATAGGAAAGGAGTTTGTTACTTTTACATTTGTATCATTGATTGGATTAATGATAAATAGTGCAGCTTTATGGTTGTTGCATCAACGTCTGAAAGTTCCTTTCTATTATGCCAAAATAGTAGCTACAGGAATAACAGTCGTATGGAATTTCTTTGCTAATCTATATTTTACATTTAATGAATAATGTCCATGAAGAAAGGGGTACGACTATCAAAAAACCACTGGATTGGTTTATTTGCATTGCTGGTTTATTTGGTAACAGTTCTGAATAGTACCGGATATTATCATCCGGATGAACATTATCAGATCATAGAATTTGCTGGGTTGAAGGCAGGTTGGAATACTGATACAGATTTAACATGGGAGTATAATGCCCAGATTCGTCCAACATTGCAACCGGTACTCGCATTGCTTTGTTTCCAAGTTCTTGATTTGTTATATATTCAGAGTCCATATATAAAAGAAGCCATTTTGAGACTGTTCACTGCAATTTTTGCATTATTGATAATCTGGTATTTCTCGCGTAGCGTCCAGCATACTGTAAAATCGAACTATCAAACAATCTTTTTTTGCTTGTCTTTCTTTTTATGGTTTATTCCAGCTGTAAATGTTCGCTTTTCATCAGAAACCTGGTCTGGATTATGCTTGTTACTAGCTATAGCATGGATATATAATAATGCTATGAGTGTATTTTCTTGTTTATGCATAGGCTTTTTATTAGGTTTAGGCTTTGAGTTTCGCTTTCAGTTAGCGCTGTGTATTATAGGATTATTCTTTTGGTTAAAACTTATAGGAAAATGGGAGAATTGGAAGTTATATTACATATTATCGGGTTGTTCTACAGCTGTATTATTGGGAATCTTAATCGATAGCTGGTTTTATGGCGAATTTGTTTGTGCCCCATATAACTATTTTGTTGCAAATATATTAAATGGAGTGGCATCTATGTATGGAGTATCCCCTTGGTACTTTTATTTGGATCAAGTTATGGTGTCTACTGGCTTTTTATTTGGCACGACAATTTGGATATCCTTGTTATTTTTACTATTTCATGATTCCCGTAATATTTTATTATGGTGCTTAGTTCCATTTCTCACTATTCATTGTTTTATTCCACATAAAGAGCTTCGTTTCTTATTTCCGGTTATAAACTTTGTTCCACTATTGTTGATTTGGTTTTATCAGTTGATTATGGATAAATTAAAGTCACCTTTTATACGAAAAACAGTGATTATTCCTGTTATAAGTGTGGTGTTTCTTATAAATTTAGTTGGATTGATTATGATGATGTTTAAACCCGCCGGTAATGGAAATGTTGAAATGGCTAAATATATATGGATGCAATACGGAAAAAATATATCTACAATATATGTATATAAGGGGAATAGTCCTTATACTGTTGGAACAGCTAAAGGCTTATCAGCCCGTTTCTATTTGACAGGACAGATAGAATTGAAAGATTTCCTTACTATTGAAGCAAACAACCAACAGAGGCAACCAGAAGTTATAAAGGATCACGATCTCATCGTTTTACCAGCTGGGTTTAGTAAAGGTCGTTATTTAGTAGAGGGATGGGGCTTTAAAGAGGAAAAGCGGAGTATCAGTGATTGGGTAAATATAGTAAACCGTTTTTATCGAGTATACGATGAAAGCGAAACATTGGTACTATACACGAAGAAAAATGAAAAAGAGAATTAAGTTAATTGTAAAAATAATAGCGATCATTGTTGTCATTATAATACCATTACGTGTATTTGTTGGCGAACCATGCCAGGTCCCTTCTAGTAGTATGGAAAATACAATACATGTCGCAGATTGGCTATGGATAAATAAGATTACATATGGAGCCTGCCTACCTAGACGTTGGGCGGATATTCCTCTGATCAATGCGTTTACCTGGATTCGGTGGTTAAGAGAAGCGGATGAACAGAGAGATTGGGGTGATAATCGTTTTCCTGGGTTTCTTAAACCCAAGCATCCTGACTTGGTTGTTTTTAGAAGTCCTGAAAATGAGCGACTATTGTTGATAAAGCGACTTGTAGGTATACCCGGAGAGGAAATAGAAATATGTGATGGATGGTTAAAAGTAAACAAGCATTTAATAATATTACCTCCAACCCTTTTAGCTACAGAGAGTGGAAAATCGGTATCCTTAGCTGATTTTCCCCCAAAAACGATATGGACAATTCATAATTACGGACCAATAAAAGTTCCCGGCAAACACGTTAGTATAATCTTATCAGATGAAAATTACCCCTACCTAAAAAATATAATAGAAAAAGAAGGAAACTCTATTTATAAAAGGAATAATACTTTTTGTATAAACGGCAGAGCAGCTATCTCATATCAATTTAAATATGACTATTATTTTGTTTTAGGTGATAACCGTTCCAATTCCAGAGACAGTCGATTTTTCGGTTTTGTGGCAGAACATGCTATTATAGGGAAAGTGAATCGCGTTCTCTTCTCAGCACAATTACATCGTTTATTCAAATCATTGGAATAAAAAATCTCAATAAATGCGAATATTAAACGATTAGGCCAAATCGTTCAAATAAAACCCTTAAAAATAAAGTAGAAACTAAAGAAATTCATATCTTCTATTTATATTTGCAAATGATATGCAAAGAGGCAAAGCGTTGCCGGATGCAACTTATTAGCAAAACATAAGCGTTTAAAGATATTATCCTAACAATGAAATCTCGACAATTTCAACTACTCTGGATAATAGACAACAAAACGCTCATGTTCTTTTCCTTGTTATACACTGACAGGTATATTATGTACTTGTGTATTCAGGATAAAGAGCGTGAGTCTGTTGTTTATATCAGAGTTGTGGGCAGTCGAGAGCCTCATTGTTAGATATATCAACAGTTCTCACGCTTCCTTTATAGAAAAACCATCCACTTCGGGAACTGATGGATAAAACTCCATTTGGATTATGGGCCGATCACTTCTAATACAGCAACTAAAGGATGGCAATGAAAAAGTATTTGAACAGATAGTTAAATCCTACTGGCCTCGTTTATATGCATTTGCCAATATTTATGTGATAAACAAAGAGGCTGCAAAAGAGATTGTGCAGGATACATTTCTGGTTCTTTGGAGCCAAAGGAAGTATCTGGAAGATAATACCTGCCTGATCACTTATCTGATGGTAGTCAGTCGTAATAAATGTCTAAACTATTTAAAGAGCCTGCAACTGCATACAATACCGATAGATGATCTGAATGAATATACCGTTTATCAAAGAAGCAATGTCTATGTTCTTGAAGATGATTCACTGGAAATACTTATCACAAAGGAGTTGGCTCAGGCAATAGCAACCTCTTTAGAAAAATTACCAGCGCAGACCAAAGAGATTTTTATGCTAAGTCGATATAACGGACTCAAGAATAAAGAAATTGCAGACCAATTAGGTATTTCAACAAAAAGTGTTGAATATCACATTAAAAATGCCTTAAAGCAACTAAAAAGCGATCTTATAAAAGACTATTTTACTGTTGCCATTTGTATCCTTCAATTTATTTTGATGAAAAAGTAAAAAAACTTCATTCTCATGCTAGGGTAAAATCAAAAAAAGTTGTTCCTCTTATAAAACCAATTCTCGCAAGCTTAAACATTTCGTGAGAATGTATATTTATTATTCAATGAAAGATTGTCATTAATAACTATATAACACTACTCATTATGATTAAAACAGTTAGGCTTTATACATTATGTATATTATCACTTTCGAGCATTTTTTCATGTACAGATAATATATCTGAAAGTGAAATCACCACTATCAAATTAACCCCTAATAAGGAGAGCCATTTACTTTTATCAAGTATTATTGACTCTCTACATATTTTACCATTAGAAACAACAGAACAAGCACTTCTAAGTGATATAAGGGAACTCGAATATGACGAAGGGTTATATTTTATTCAAAATGACCAGGATATGCTTATATACATTTTCAATAGAAATGGAAAATTCAACTGTAAACCAGCTAAGAAAGGACAGGGACCAGGAGAAATTCGTTTTCCACAAAATTTCGCCTTGAATAAAATAGATAAAGAAATCTGGTTGACAAATAATAACTCATTTTATAAATATAATTATGCGGGTAAATATCTAGGGAATAAGCCATACAGCCTTGCATTCAGCGATTTTTGTATAGAAAAAAATGGTAATATTTATTTTTATACCAATAAAACTAATAATTCTCATATCGGAGATGGCTTCTTAACAGGAAACATTACAATGCTAAGTCCTCAAGGAGAAAAGAAGACATGGTTTAAATCAAAAGCAGCCTTACAACATGAGCCCAATAAATCATATATGAGTTTTTTCACCAGAATTCCTTTTTCAGAACAGGAAGATGGTAAAATAACATGCCATTATGCATTTTGTGACACCATCTATTCTATACATAAGGATTGTATAACTCTTTCATATGTCATTGATTTTGGCGAAAATAAATCAAAAATAGATTTGGATCAAATACCTGGATCTGATGTCGACGAGTACATTCATGCTCATCCAAAAACAGTATGGTATGCTCGAGAAGTTCTTGAAACTTCAAATATAGTAAGATTCTCATACAATTTTGGATTTGAATCTTATGCAGATGTATATTATAACAAAAGTAATGGTCATATATTGGAAGGTAAACCAATAAATGATTTACTCGGAGGATATATCAAAATATTAGGAAAGAGAGGAAATACAATTATTGGATGTATACCTGCTATAGATATACAATTAAGTGATAAACTTTCTTCTTTCATTTCCCAGGAAAAATTGTCGGAACTAAAAAAAATCACACCTGAGAGCAACCCTATTCTAATAGAATTCACATTAAAAGACTTTTAATAAAATCATAAAGAAAAGAGCAGGGCCTCCCGTCGGAAACCCTGCTCATCTTTTTCCTGTACAGGAAATCAACATCACATCTCATCAAAAAGCAAATCTAACCCCGAACTGTACCGATGCACAGAGTGGCTGCTCTTTCCTGATCGTCTCAACCACACTCTTATCATCAAAATAATAGGCGATACCGGGTTCGGCATAGATACTAACGGGTTTTGCTATATCATATTGTACCCCAAGCGATGCTAAGGCAGAGAACTGCACTTTATCAACATCAAGGTCTGTTTTACTTTTACGCTGACGGGTATTATTCAGATAATAATCCGTATTCAGACTCCCGTCCACACACATCTCCGCCATTGCCCCCGCAGAAGCGTAAAGAGATAAACGGTCTTTCTTCCAGATGGTATAATTCACTTTCACGGGTATTCCGAGATAGTGCAACCGCTGTTCCTGCTTGTAATAGTCACCTTCACCGGCAGTCAGTTCCGAAGAAAGGAAAGTGTAAACCAATCCGCTCTCCAGCGAAAAACGGTCACTGATCTTTTTCTTCACCGTCACACCTGCAGAAAGAGGGAAACGATGTTTCACCTTTGTCCCCGTCGGGCGCTGGTAATTTTCGGCAGCGATCTTCTCAAACATTGTAAAATCATCTGCATCCCGGAAGTAAGGAGCATTCGACGCCACATTTTTCATATAGTCGTCGAATGTCCCTGAACCCGGGTTATTATTCACACTTACATCCGAACGGGTTGCCGACATGCTGAACATCTGCAAACCTCCTGTGGCAGAGGTATTGCCGTTAAACATATTTCCGGCATATAAACCGAATGTCCATCCTTTCGGGGAAGAAGCAGCTTTCACCGGAACCGGTTCATAACTCTTCTCCGGAACATATTCGTACCGTCCGCTTTCCACTACCGAACGATTATTGTACGAATTATTTTCCACGACATTCTCTTCTGTAATCTCCGCATGAAAATAGGCAGAGATAGACATGTACACTTCCGACACCACCTGCGACAGGTCAGGCAATTCCGCTTCAACCTTTTTTACTTTAGCTACCAACGTCTTAGCGATCGGTTGCGGTTTTACAGGCTCAACAGGTACGACCGGTACAGGTGTAACAGCCGGATTCTCACTTTGTGGAACAGGAAGAACGATGTCCGACAAGACCGGTTCTATCTCCTTATCTATCCCCATAAAGTAAAGAGCAGAACCCAAAACTGCCAAAAAAGACACTGCTGCCGCCAACCAACGATAAGGGAAGCGACGAACTTCAGGAGCCGGAGCGAACGCAGCTTCCAGCCTCTCCCAGCCATCCTCCGGCAACGGCAAGCGGTATTCAACCGACCGATTCCGGTATTCCTCTATTAATTTATCTTCCATCTTCATCTTCTGGCTTCTTTCTGAATGTAATCGTTTACTTTCTTTATCAGCATTGCTTTCGCCCGGCACAACTGCGACGATGATGATCGTTCGTTTATGTGTAAAAGCTCGGCAATCTCTTTATGACTTCGTTCTTCAAATGTATATAAGTTAAACACAGTGCGATAGCCCGTCGGTAACTCCTGGACGAACTTCATCAGGACCGACGTCGGGATCTGTTCGATCTCCTCCGGAGGCTCTTCTTCTGTTTCAGCAATAATATCAAGGGGGACTACTTGTTTGAGGACGTCCTTTTTTCGAAGGTACTCCAATGCCGTATTTACAAATATACGGCTCATCCACGCTTTCAAACTCCCTTCTCCACGGTACGAAAAACTTGAAAAGGAGGAGAATACTTTCAAAAATCCGTCATGCAACAGATCGTAAGCTACGTCCATACCTCCTGTGTACCGGAAGCAGATGCTCAACATCTGTTCCGCATAAGTATCGTAGAGTTCTTTACGGGCTGCATTTGCACCCCGCATACACTGCTTTATCAGTTCTGCTTCACCCATCAACGCCGCGCGTGTTTATTATATAAATGTATTGACTGCGGGAATACTGCATGCGATTTCAAAAATTTTCTGCCAAAGTAGTAAAATAATACGGATATATCTCCTTCCACAGGGAAATAAAAGAAGTGACGTTTCTGCCTTCATCCCCTATAAGACACTATGTATAAACAACTTGAACTAAACCTTCTCAAAAAACAAAGAGATGTATCTTTACGACACATCTCCCCTAAAAATAATTCCCGGTAACCCGGTTTTCTTTAAACACACAATTATCTTGTCTGCATCTCTTTTACAAACTCATCGGTTGTATATACTTTTTCAGCCAACAATGAGAAATTTATAAAAGCAGCAGTATCCGCATCCATTCCCTGTATGCGTGCCGAAGCAGTAGCGTCGAAAACGACAGCGGCTTCGAAACCCCGCTCCTGCAATTCACGTAAATGGGATTCTGCACATAAATTACCTGACATACCGCAAATCACGACTTTATTGATCCCCCGTTTCCTCAACTGAAGGATCAGGTCGTTGTTTTCAGGACCGAACAGTTTGTGAGGAGCTGTAACAATAACTTTGTTTGTATTATTAATGTAAGGCTTATAGATATCCAACCAGTCCGCTCCGGAACCTTCAAAACCTTCACCTGTCAACTGTCCCTTTCGCTCAAACATGCCGTTCTCATGCATCATTTTCTCTACAGGACCTTCGAACGTCCATTCATGGTCATGTTTGTAATAGTAATGCGGAGAGATGAAAACCAGCATATCTTTTTGAGCTGCCACATCAAATATCTGCCGCAAATGTTCTACCGTACCGTTCTTGGTTATATTCTCCCCAAACAATCCCCAACCTTTACCCTCTTCACTAAGGAAATCATTTTGAGGGTCAGTCATTACAATAGCAGTATGTTCATCAATAATAAATTCGTCTTTCGCTTTCTTCTCTTTCATTTCGTTTTCTTTTTTGTTTTCATTACTAACTCCGGCAAACACCATACCTGTTCCTGCAACCAAAACCAAACAGGCGACTAAAAATCTTTTCATTTTCATTGTCGTACTTCTTTCTAAGTGATTATACCTAATAAGTGATTGTCTTTTTGCTATAGCGTTTCATACCACTCATTTTTCTGATTGCAAAGTTACAATGCGGCATACCGTCCGGGAATAACAATATCGCCATTACATTTAGCAATTATCCCCAGGTAAAATTGACAAATCAACAGGTAAAACTGTTATCTAAAGGAATACGTTATTCTTTTATTTTTGCAGGGAAATGACAGATAATAGAAGTATAATATGAAAAAGTATATATCAATTCTGGCAGGGCTTCTGATTGCAGGGGCAGCACTGGCACAAAAAGGAGGAAGTAATATGAATAATCAGGAAAGTAAATTCAGTGTAGACGAAACAATGAAGCGTATCGAACTGATACTGCATAAAAAGGATATTCCGGTATTCGCTAAGTTCGATCATGGGAAAAATGCGGAAGAAGCAGGTCTGAAACTACGCCCGAACCAGGTAATCGTATTCGGTTCGCCTAAAGTCGGCACCAAGCTGATGCAGGAAAATCCGGCTATTTCCATCGAATTGCCACTAAAGATATCGGTATGGGAAGATAAGAATGGGAAAGTATGGACTTCTTTCCCTCAAATGGAACGATTAGCTTCAGAGTACGGATTGGAGAAAGAACCGGTTATCGAAAAGATGCAGGAATTGTTGGAAAATATAGTCTACCAGGCAGCCGGAATAAAGGAGGATAAGTAAAAGACTATTACTTTCTGATTCAAAAACAATAGTGTTCTAATATAAAGCATACTATCTTCCATATTTTTGACCTTGGTCAAAAACGTTTAGCACCTAGGTCGAAAACGTTTACTACCCAGGTCAAAAACGTTTAGCACCCAGGTCAAAAATATAAAAGATAAGGGCATTTGGATTAGAAAGAAATTGTATTTGTATTACAAAACTACTATATTGACAACACAAACAAGAAGGTTCCTCAATCCATCAATAAACCTCCAGCTCATAAATACGAGCATCGCGGCTACCGGTTTCCTGCGCCGGTTGAGCAATCAGCAAACGGATGTAACGAACCGATTCAGGTTTCGTTAACAAACCGGTCACTTCATTTTTACGGTTGTCATCCAGACGTCCTAACGTTTTCCACTCTTCCGACAGGCTATTCTTTCCCTGAAGGAAGCAAGTACGGGTTACATAAGAATGACTTTCCTGCCCGGCATTCACCAGTTTCCAACCGCTGACCTTCCTGGTTTCTCCCAAATCGAAGTCTGCATAATTAGGCATACCGGTAATATCACACCATTTCGTCTGCGTATCTCCGTCGATCATACGTTCGGGAGACTCTTCATCATTGACGAATCCTGAACAAGCAATCACCTTTGCCCCTTTCATCAGATTTACTTTCGGAGCATTTGCCTTATTACCGTTCTGAGATTTCAAGGCCGTACGGAATAGTGCAGAAGCCGGAGAAACCTGCGGATTTTCTTCTTTCACTGCTGTTGCAGCAAACAATACAATATCTTTATTATCCGGCAGAATCAATTGGGTTGCCCCTTTGGGAATATCCATACCGAATTTAAACATATAAGTATATTCATACGCTTCGTCTCCACCCGGAGCATGACGGTGAGTTCCTACATAAGCGATCTCCGCCTCTTTCAGGAAACCTTCCGTATGGCCCGTATGACCCCATTGGCCGATAAAGCCTGTATATTCGGGAACTGTTATCGTTTGTTCCGTTTTACCCAGTCTGAAAATACCTTCGTTGTCACCTTCTCTCGATGCGGCCAGGAAGTAAACGCGGTTATAATTGTTTCCAGCCGGCAACTCTATCGTATCCCCTTTACAAGTCAGACCGTTGGCAGCTTCTTTTTCACCCAGAATGAACGGAATGGAATTGATTACGATCGAATCGGGCAATAATTCTGCGGCATAAGAATAACCGGAAGAGAAATCTGCTTCACGACGGAATTCATTCCAGCTGACGCATTTTTTATCATAATCCAGAGCCAGGCTTGCATATTGGGGGTTATCAACCGGAGCATCTGACGATTTGAGTTTCACCTTAAAGGTTTTCACCGAATTAGGCTTGATAGATACCTGCAACTTATTACCATTGAAGGCTGCTTTGCCTATTGTCTTCTCCGTTCCGTCGGCTTCGCTTGCACTGACAATCGCATCTGCAAAAGAAATTTCGGCTGTCTGTTCCTTCACTCCGCTGGTTTCATATACACGAACTACCAGTTCGTCGGATGCCTGGGCTTTCTTTAGCGTCTTGATAACGACACTTGTGTTATCCGAATTGACAAAAGAGAAAGATTTACCCAGACGGCCGGTATGTTTATTTGCTGCAAAAGCCATGATCGGTTGGTTCAACTTATCGGCAGAAACACCCGTCTGTGCTTTCTCGAACGCTCCGGCATGAGGCAGCAAACTATAAGTAAATGTATGGTAACCAAAGTCCTGACGATCCTGGTAAGCATAACCGCCCTTTGTTTCCGGTGTATGAAGCAAAGTCAACCGGAGCGTATAATCGTTCGGTTTGTCCCAACCGTACTTGCTGTCATTCAGGACAGATACGCCATACGAACCGCTTGCATCCGTCAGGTCTGCCCAATACTGTGCATACACTTCATAGGCTGTCAGCGTATTATTCCCTCTCTTAACGCTTCCGATACCCAGATCATAGGTTGCTTCCGGGTTTGCGATACTCAACGGGAACTCGGCTTTCAGCAGTGCATTGGTCGATTGCCAGTCTATTTCATTGTAAAAGTCGATACGGTCGGCACGGCTTCCTTCGTACAAACGGATATATTGTTTGAATACGGACTCTCCGTGGCGCTTTTCTATACAGAGAGACTTTCTCAACTCCCCGTTCTCGATCTGAGAGATCTTTACATCTCCGGTGATAGAGATCGGTTCTTTATCAGTCGTTTCTTTGATAATCTCCCAGGCAGGCCAGTTATACGATTTGTTCTCCGTAAAGAGAGCCAAACGGATTGCTTTGCCTTCCTTCACCAGTTCTTTATTGTTCTTCTTATCGAAAAGAGAGATGATATCTCCTTTTCCATCCAGCTGTATCTTATACAGGGAGTTTTCCAATGTGTTCGCTTCAGAAGAAACCGCACGGGTTGCCGAACCTCCTTCACGCACATCATAAACGGCATAGCCGCTTGCCGGAACGGAAGCTGCAATCAAGACACGGGCTTTTCCGTTTTCATAAGAGAGCATCTGGGTGGCTACTTTCTTTCCTTTTTCATCATAAGCAGTCACCCCTTTCGGTGATTTCGGCATATCCAGTACAACTTCTACCAGATCAGTTACCGGAAAAGAATGCGCATTATGAAGGATAACCGGAGTACCTTTTACACGGGTATCCAACTGACTGGCTACGCCACTCACGGAGAATGTCAATACACCAGCAAACTGTTTGAGGGAGATCAATTCATCGTTCCATGAGAATTCATAGGCCCGGGGAATACTCGTTCCCGTCAGGTCGTCATGGAACTGGTGAACGATAAACCGCTTCCAGGCATCAGTCAGTGTATTCAACGGATAAGTAGCCGTTCCCAACCAGTCCGCTGCGACAGCAGCATTCTCGGCGGCATTTGCCAGGACTTCATTCTGACGGTTATATAGTTTCATAGCGGCTTGGGAGGTGTAACAACCGGTTCCGTGCACATCCATCAACAGTTCGCCGTCAAAGACTGGCAGTTCAGGATGTTTGCTATAAGGCATGAAGTCTTTGAACATCTGATCGCTGGTGGCACTGATCACTTCTACCGGACCATCGCCCTTAATACCTTTTTCAACGGAACGGACAGAGGCAAGATTAGGTGAACCGCCCGTATCGCCTGTTCCGTAATAACGATAAACGATATTGAACGGATTACGTTTGCTAAGGTCCAGCAGATACTTGCTTTCGGACAGATCTTCGTCTTTCCATCTTCTGCCGTAGTCATATCCGTGAGCCAGCATGACGGAGGCGCCGTCCACTCCCTTCCACATACCGATCATGAAAGGATGTTTGCTTTTTCCGTAAAACGGATTGTTACGCCAGTCGAGCTTCTGGGATGAGAAACCGATCAGTCCGCAATGGGAAGCGATCGTCGGCAACGTCCAGCCGAAGCCAAAGCAGTCGGGCAGGAAGATATCCGTGCTTTCCACACCGAACTCTTTCCGGTAGTACTCCTGACCGAGCATGATGTTGCGGATAAACGACTCGGTAGAAGGCACCAGCACATCCGTCGCATCCCAGCTACTGCCGGAGATATGCCAGCGGCCGTTCTTGATATACTCTTTCATCTCTTCATACTGCACCGGATAATATTCCTTCATCCAGGCATATTTTACACCGCCTTCGAAGTTGAACACATAGTCGGGGTAGCGTTTCAACAGGAATAGATTCTGACTGAGCGTATTCCAAACATACTCTTTGATCGTTGTCTGGATGTCCCAGTTCCATTGGGTGTCCAGGTGGGCGTCGGCAACCATATAAGCCTTCGCCTTTTTGTCTTGTTTGTCGGTTTGGGCAAACGAGGCATTCCCGCTCGAAAGGATTGCGAGCGAAAGGATTGCTAATGATAATTTCATTTGTCTAAAAAATTAAGTCTGCAAATGTATAATGAATTATTTAATCTCACCGGATCTATTGATAAAAAAAGCCTGCCGCTCAATTGAAACAGCAGGCTTTTCATCAAATTAAAAACACAAATCAGTTCTGGCTTATCTTACCAGCCAGGGTTCTGTACTAGAGAGGGGCATCTTTTCAACTCTTCTTGCATAATGGGCCACAAATATGATTTCGGAGCTGTAAACGCACGATTGTCTTCTACGACAAAACGCTCCATACGATATTTTTTCCCATTCACTTCAATTTTACCATTCGGGTCTTCTACCGGCTTCATACCATGAGACTGACGCAGATCTTTCGGATACGGCCATTCCGTAGCCTTCACGTTAGTAGTTGTACTATAATCCCCGGGTTGGAGATAAAGACGGGAAACCCAATAACGATTATTTTCATAGAATAACTCTACGCGACGTTCACGTTGTATATATTCTTGCATCAATTCTTTATCCGATTTAGCAGCCGGTGGCATTGGTGCCATAAAAGAACGGGCACGTACCTTGTTGACCAAATTATAAATTTCTTCATTAGGACCTGACAGCGTATTAACGGCCTCACAATAAATGTAAATGAATTCCGGTAAGCGCCAAATAGCCGGTCCGTTAATAGTATGACCACCATGACCGCGATCCCAACCGTCTTTATAGAACTTTCTCAAATAGTAGCCAGTATGAGATGCCTGATCCAAATAACTACCGGCCACAGCATCATTGCCTTCAGCCGTATTCAACTGGTTACCTCCATACCAGGAACCATGATAACGGATATCACGATATAAACGCGGATCACGTTGAATACCTTCATAAGGATTGCCATCATCGTATCCATCTTTTTCTGCATGATTGCAATAAACCGGATAACCATATCCATCCGGGCCGATATACTCATATTCATCTACCTGTTCCTGTAAGGGGCGTTGACGGGCATGACCACCTTGTGACGGAGGCAATACGTCGCCGGACCAGCCTGTGTCTTTATCTCTTGTTACGAACCAAACCCATTCATCCTGGATAGCATTCATATCATACATCATCTGCCACAAACGCTGTTGAACCTTTTTATTATTCGTATCGGCCTTGCCATCCACGTCTCTGAAGTCATCCTCTGCATACGTTTCGTACAACTTATAACGTAAAGAACCGTCTTCTTTTGTACACTCCAAAACCGCTTTGGCTGCATCTCTTGCCGATTCCCAACGTTTCTGGTCATAACCGTATTCAGACTTGAACAAACGATTGTCGTTAGGCAATTCACCACCATTCCAGAGAGGTGTGGCTGCAAGCCAGCGAGCCATGGCTTTCAAACCTAAACAGGCTCCTTTATCTACACGGCCGAAATATTGTCCGCCATTCCAACTATCGACACGATTATAAGCCGAGTCGGCATCTGCACAGATCTTTTCTACCATCGAATGGAACGATTCTTTCTCGAAAGTCATGTCATCCCCCGGATTTATCACATGATCGACATAAACAGCTTCACCGTAAGAACGGATCAACAGTAAATGCAAATAACCTCTCAGGAAGTACACTTCGCCAATACGTCTTTTTAAATCCCCTGTACGTCCATCCTGTGGATTGTCCGGTGTGTTATATTTTTCAACACCTTCCAGTATGATATTGGATGAACGGATGGTAGAATACAGATCATCCCAGTATTGTCCTGCACTACTGCCTGAAGGCATTCCCTGCGAAGGGCCATAGTTCCCTGTATGAAACTGGTGAGGAATTGCTCCTTCATGGCTACTGGCACTACATTCATCCGAAATACTGGACAAACTGAAGTGATTAAAGTAAATCAACGGATGCTGTGCATATTTTGCATGTGCATATAAGTCAGTCACCAAAGATTCTACTTTATCATAACGTGTGAAAACTTGCTGTTCTGTTGTTTTGTCATCCGGCGTACGGTCCAAATAATCATCACAGGATGTCACACCTAATAATCCTGCAACCAAGCCGGCCAATATATATAATTTCTTCATTGTCGTCTGTTATTAAATTAATAAGTAATATCAACACCAAAATTGAATATACGCTGGATAGGATACCAAGCACCGTCTCCTTCTTTTGTTTCAGGGTCAACATCCACATCACCCAGGCTGTCAAAAGTAACCAGGTTCATACCTTGTATATAAAAACGGACATTCTGCAATCCGGCAAAACGAATAGCGCTTTTGGGCAAAGTATATCCAATCTCAACATTCTTCAAACGCAAATAAGAAGCATTGTATAAGAATAAACTACTGTTTGAATTCTTATTATTGTCATTTTTACCAATCGTCAAACGAGGATAAGTAGCAAAATCTTTAGTCTCTTCAGTCCAACGGTTTAAGTGCATTGGTTTTACCTTACCAATCTGGTCTTGATCATATTGCGGGAAATCCCATACACCTGCACCATTCAGCAAAATGCTGGAGTTGGCAGCTCCCTGGAATAACAGACTTACGTCAAAACCTTTATACTGAAGACCGAGAGGAATACCGAATTGAATTTCCGGAGTACGAGGATTACCCATTGCCCGACGGTCGTGTTCGTCATCGATCTTTCCATCTCCATTCAAGTCCTTATAAACGACGTCACCCGGATATAATGTGCCCCAAGGCTGGAAACCTTCTCCATTGTTCATTGCATTCAAACGATCGGCTTCTGCCTGATCATATACGAAATGATCTACTTCATAAACAAAATATTCATCGATTCGCTTACCGGTATTTGCACGCCATTCGTTATCATACGATACTTCATTCATGAATTTAATTTTATTTCGTGCAAATGTGAAATTCGGTTTGATATAATAACGGAAATCATCTCCTATATTACCATTCCAACCAATTTCAAAATCGATACCTCTATTATCCACAATACCGGAGTTAACGAAAGGAGCATCTTTTCCGACTATGCCCGGATATCCCAATTTTCCAGAATTACTTAAATTGGTAATGATATCATAACGATGTTCATAGAAGTAATCTGCCGAGAAAGTCAGACGTTCGTTGAAGAAAGATGCATCGATACCGATATTCAACTTGCGTGCTTTTTCCCAAGTCAAATTGGGATTCGCAAAATTACCTTCTTTCAATCCGTCATAACCATTTCCAAATTCATTCACACCATACGAGTAGCCATCTCCTTTTTGGAAAAATTGCAGGTAAGCAAAACGGTCGTCATTACTATCTGATATTTTATCACTACCAACCAAACCGTAAGAGGCTCTCAATTTCAAATTGCTCAACCATTTATCGGCACCCTGCATAAATTTTTCACGGGAAATAACCCATCCGACAGATCCGGCAGGGAACGTTCCGTAACGTTTACCCGGAGCGAAGTTTTCAGAACCATTATATCCGATATTGAACTCTGCCAGATATTTATTCTGAAAAGCATATGTTGCTCTTGCCGTCAATCCCTGATAACGATAAGCGACACGATTATCATAAGTCCGATTCGAACGGTTTAACAAAACCATAGCTGTAACATCATGATCATTAAATGTACGCATATAATCCAGCTTCAATTGATAATAGGTCTTACTTTCAGCAGCATTATGACTATATGAATTCTCGATTGTCTCATCTTTATCATACCAGGGATTTCCCAGAATATATTTACCTGTATAATTCGGGTTATTCATATAAAATGAACCGTAACTACCTTCTGCCGGCTGGAATGTAGCATATTTAGTAAAGTTCATATAACCATCATCACGACCTCCCAACCTACGGTTAACCCAATTACCTTCAGAAGCATCGTATGAGAACACACCTTCAATTTTCAGACCTTTCGTTATAAAATCAAGTTTATGCCCGATTGCAAACGATCCGTTCAGATAAGTATTCTTTTCTACCAAATATCCGGTTCTTGACAACTCTCCTAAAATATTTTTACGATGTCTATAGTCTCCGTATAGCATACCATACGGATTATTCAATACATAATCCTCATTATCCGGATTACCATTGTCCGGTAGTGTGATCGGCAAATAGGGAGGCAATGTATTACACAAACTAACGATTTGGGAAGCTGTCGTTCCCGGAGCATGACGATCCGTGATACGAGCACCTAAATCCACCCGCACATAGAAATCTTTTGTGATATCGACATCGACATTCGCACGGAAATTATAACGTTTAAACCGTGCCTGCGTATCATGTTCCGTCAAATTCGTATGCTCATAGTTTCCGCTCTGAGAATAATAGTTGGCCATCACGTAATAACGTGCACGCTCAGAACCACCTCGGATAGACAAACTATAATCCTGCTGCATACCCGGTTTAAATGCATAATCGAAATAATCCCAGTTATAACCTAAACCATCGGAATTATCTCCTTTTGCCATTCTGTAATTATTAATAGCATCCTGTGTAAACAGCTCCAACTTTGAAGGATCTGTTCCCGGATTACTATTTATCATTGCTTCATTATATAAGGTTGCATAGTCTGCAGATCCTAAATAAGTCGGGAATTTAACCGGGGCATTCGTTCCTACCGATGCTTTAAAATTCACACTCGGTTTTTCAGAAGCCTTACCACGTTTAGTCGTAACAATGATAACACCGTTAGCACCACGTACACCGTAAGGAGCGGTGGCAGAAGCATCTTTCAAAATTGTAAATGTCTCGATTTCTTCAGGAGCCAGATAACTCATGTCGCGTTCAACACCATCGACAATAACGATCGGCGATTTGTCTCCGTAAGTACCCATACCACGGATACGAATGTCAGCTTTATCCACACCAGGTTCACCACCACCGAATTGGTTTGCCATCAAACCGGGCATTCTACCGGCCAGGGCATTATTCAGGTTTGCAGTCGGGCTTTGTTTTAAATCTTTAGTAGTGATGGTTGATACGGAACCGGTAATTGTGGCTTTTTTCTGAGTCGTATAACCTACTACTACAACTTCTTCCAATGCTTTGGTATCTTCCACCAATGTAACAGCCAGCATCTTTTTCCCGTCGATCTTTATTTCCTGAGGCTGATAACCTATATAAGAAAAGATCAGGCTGGCTCCTGAATAAGGGGCAGTAATCTCAAAATTACCATCCGCATCAGATATAACACCTGTCATGGTTCCCTTTACCATGATATTCACACCTGCCAAAGGGCCGAATGCATCGGAAACACTACCTTTGACCTTAAAACCTTCCTGAGAAACAACAGCTACTGTTGGCTGTGCTTTCTCTACAGGAAACAATATTACTTGCCCGTTTTCTACTTTGTACGAACAATTCTGATTAAGCAGCAATAGGTGTAAAGCCTCTTCCAATGATACATTTCCGGAATTAAGATTTACAACAGCCTCATCATTCAATACATTATTTGAATAAATGATGCTAACACCAGCTTGCTCCTGAAGCTGTTCCAGTGCATTCTTTAATGTAGTATTGTTGAACGATAAACTCACCTGCGATTTCAAGACATTTGCATACATGGTCAGTGATACACAACCACATAGCCCTATGGCCAAAAATCGTCTCCAAGGTCCCCGTTCATGCGGAACAGCTTTTCTCACGCTAGACTTCTTTCCCATAATAATAGATTCTTTTTGTTAAACAATAATTTTCCTTTTACACAGTCTTTCATAATGCTTCAATTTTATATGGATGACTTTTTATCTTTTATCAAGAATAATTTTTGTTTTTGCGGGTTATAGTTCGGAATAAGAATTCTCATCAGGACATCCATCGTTTCCTCTGCGGTGTTTTTTAGGTCAAGATTTCCTGATATCAGATATTCCAGGTATTTAGGATTAAAAAATTCGATTTTTATATTGTACGACTTTTCCAGTTTACGGATCACTTTTACCAAAGGCTCACGATTAAATCTCAACCGTCCTTCTATCCAAGAAATATAATCTCTGACATCCACTGTTCTTAATTCATCTAGGCCGGAGTCTGATTGGTAGACATAATATTGATTAGGAGTAAGTTCTATTTTACCGGCATTACTTTCCAGGCCAATCTTACCTGTGACCAATACCGTTTCAAATAAATTCTGCGTTTTATCGACTGAAACATTGAACTTTGTACCCAATACTTCTATAGCTTTACAGCTTGTCTGTACGATAAATTTTCTCCGGGATTCTTTGGATACTTCGAAATAGGCTTCGCCATCCAAATAAACTTCACGTTTATCTTTTGCAAAGACAACCGGATAAACCAGGGAAGATCCGGAATTAAGATAGACTTTGGAGCCATCTGCCAGAATCAGTGTTGAACGTTTACCATAAGGGACATAGATTGTATTCAGATCACTTTTATCTTTTTTCTCTTTCGGAACAGTCACCGTATCATTGATCACGATCTGTCCCTTTTTATCATAGGCAACAACGGATGTATCGGACAACTCTATCTCCTTTTGATCGCTTACCGTCAATGTGACCTCCGTTTTATCCGTAATTCCGGCTAAAGCCTTTTCATATTCATAACGATCTTTTTGTTCGAAAGGGAATAAAACGACAAACAGGATAACAGCAGCCGAACAAACAGCCGCACCGATATAAGTAGCCAAACGATAACGTTTCCGACTTATCTCTTTCATGATCTGTTGTACATCTTCAGCATCCACATTCCCGGTACGGTCTGCGCTATCGATACTGATAGAAGCATACACAGCCTGCATATTCCGGAAAACTGCCTTATTTTCTTCGCTGGCTTCAATCCAGCGAAGAACTTCACGAGCTTCATCCAGTGTACATTGCCGTTCTATAAAACGTATAATTAAATTGTTGTCCATATATCCTCTTTTGATGTCAGATGGAAGAGGAACAACATTTTTTAATTTTACCCTAACAGAAAATGAATCTTTTTTTGACTTTTGATGAATATTTTTTTCAGACGACAAATAAACGTCTGAAAATCAGCAACAATATTAAAGTAATTATTTCTTTAAGATAAGATACAAGAAAACAAAAACAACGGAAATAAAATATTCCTGGGACAGATCATGTCTCAAATGACTTAATGCCTTGTTTATGTGGAATTCAACAGCTTTTACCGTTATATTCTGATGCTCGGCTATCTCCCGGTTCTTAAGACCTTCATAACGGCTCATCATAAAAATAGCTCTTGTACGGGAAGGTAGTTTAGAAAGTGATGCTTCTATAGCCGAAGCTAATTCTTTTGTTACTAAAATCTCTAGTGAATCGTCTTCCAATACATAAATATTACTCCGCTGATAAATAGCCGATTCTGTCAATTCATTTATTTCAACCTTTTCAAACTGCAGACTTTTCAAATAATTCAGACATTTGTTTCGGCATACTACCATTAAATAAGTTATCAGGCAAGTTTCATCGTCCAGATTTTCCCGTTGTTTCCACAGAATGAGGAAGGTATCTTGTACAATCTCTTTGGCGGCTTCTCTATCCAATACATAAATTTGAGCAAATTTATGTAAACGCGGCCAATATGATTCTACTATACCTTTAAATATCTGTTCGTTACTCTCTTTTAATTGCCGTACATTTATGTCCATCAGAAATCGTAAACTTTGAATTTTATTCCCAGTATACTTAAAATGACTAGAAAAAACGATCGTTTTTTCTAGTCACTAATTAGGCCATAGAGTAGACATAAATGACAATTATATTTAGGGTTTAATTCCTGAATATAAAATGCAATCTATCAGTAGTAACGAACAGATATTTAAAGGTA
>OMGR01000184.1_pt1 | contig 55436 bp, 66 predicted proteins | sample 1646061 | NCBI WGS metagenome assembly OMGR01 (sample SAMN05578583, study PRJEB25193) | human gut metagenome | biome: Human Microbiome; feature: human-associated habitat; material: feces | host: Homo sapiens | place: USA:Birmingham | reverse complement strand
TCTCCGGATACGGATATACCTCTTTTAATTTTTACTGAGACTGTATACATAGACTTCTTTCATTTTGTTGTTCAATATAACAAAATGAAAGAGGAATGTATGAATAATTCATTCAGCCAGTTCACATACCTCCAGTGTCCATCCTCTGAAAACAAGCGTGATCAAACGAAGTAATGTATGTCCTTTGGTTTGTTGTACTTTCGGATCGTCAGCATAACGGTGTAGTTGTTTGGTTGCTTCTGATTTCAATACCTCAATTTCTGCAGAAGAAGCATCGCGATTAGCATATTTTACTTCTACAATATAGCTGTAAGCAATTTCGGGCTGATGTATTAAATCAGGCATCATATAAAAGTCAGCATAGCCCTTATTCGACTCATGCTCAGGATAAATAATAAAAGCACGAGTCAACCCCAGGTAAGCCAATAGGAATCCTTTGATATGAGCTTCGCCTTCTATAAACTCGCGGATTGCACTCTGACGTTCCAGTTCAGAAGCAAAGTAACGGAACGCTGGTTCCCATACTCCGTCATATGCCATATCCTTCACCAGGTTATTCAAATTGCTTAAATCCAATTCGAACAATTTTGCTTCGCGATAAGCTTCTATCAGATAACCATAAAGTTGTTCACGTACAGTTAAGTTAGGAATGCTCAATACGGTATCCCCACGTTTCACACCACTGATAGAAAGCAAACCATAGTAATAAAGCAGACTTTTAAAATTATCAGGTTTGGCAAGATCTTCCGCAGGGAAAGCAGTCTTAATCTCTGCTACAATACTGCCATTGGCAATAATATCCTGAATGATCGATGCATTTAATCCAAATGTTTTATCCAAACGGATCAGATGGCGCAATTTATTGTAATCGGTACGGATATTATTGTCGATCATGTTAAAGTATGGCTTCTTATGCGGTAGATAATTATTCAAAAAATAAAGTATCATATCCGAATTATATATCGGCTCATCTAAAGAATCGACCGAAAAACAATAGTTATCATACCAGGGTTTGATCATTTTAACCAGATCATCTACAGGATCAGAAATATCAGCCTCTTCTTTATAATAATTGAGCATCTGTTTCACTTCTCTCTCATTAAAGCCGATAATATTGTTAAAACGGATGTCACAACTCATATTAGCCCCAATATTAAAGCCACTGGTAACATCATCCATAGTAACAGGAGATACTCCCGTTATGAACATACGTTTGATTGGGCCATCTCCGGTTGCCTCTTCCTTAATCAGATTAAAAAAGAAACGGAAAACACCGGCTCCATGAGTCAACGATTTATAGTGAGCGGTTCCGGTATTGGCAAGAATAGCATTACTAAAATTATCATACTCATCGATCACAAGATAAATGGGCAATTCCAACTCTTTTGCCTTCGATATTATATATGAAAACTTAGCTGTAGCCGAAGGCGCATTCTTTACTTCCTCCGCAAAACCGGAATCAAAATAAGAAGCATACGCCCCGACAAACTCCATAAAACGTAAATGGCAATGCCATTCGAATGACTCTATCAATTTATCCGGATCCGGATTAACAGCTGAAAAATTGAACGAAAGTATCAGATATTTACCTTGCTCTTCCGTCGGATGCTGACCTATATATAAATCACCGAAAAGTTCTTCAAAACGATCTTTCCGGTTTATATCATAATACCAGGTAAGCATATTTATAAACAAAGATTTACCGAAGCGTCGAGGGCGTATCAGAAAAAAGAAACGGGCTGCATCTTCCACTAAAGTAATGTAGCGCGTTTTATCTACATAATAATATCCCCCCTCTCGGATTAACCGGAAATCTGTTACTCCATACGGAATGCCTTTAGTTGCCATAATCTGTACTGTTTTTATATTGAGAACAAATATAAACAATATATCCCTGTAAATACTACAGGGATATATTTTAGTTATATCTTACTTCCATCCCGCGTACATCGTCATCGACGACTCCATTGTCATACACCAACTGCCCATTTACAAATGTCTGGGTGATGCTATGATGGAATGTCGTACCCTCAAACGGAGACCATCCGCATTTATACAAAATATTTTCAGGAGCCACAGTCCAGCACTTTTCCGGATCCACCAGAACCAGGTCGGCATAATATCCCGGGCGGATATAACCACGGCGGTCGATATGGAACAGATCGGCAGGCATATGTGCCATCTTTTCCACCACTTTCTCATAAGTAAAACAGCCTTCTGCCACCATTTCCAACATACCGACTAGCGAATGTTGTACTAACGGACCGCCCGAAGCCGCTTTCAGGCAACTGCCTTCCTTTTCGGACAACAAATGCGGAGCATGGTCGGTTGCCACAATATCGATCGTATTATCATTGACTGCATTACGCAAAGCGGTACGGTCAGCCAAGGTTTTAATAGACGGATTCCATTTGATCCGGTTACCATATTTGGCATAATCACCGTCGTGGAACCAAAGGTGATGCACACACACTTCACCCGTTATCTTCTTTTCATTTAAAGGGATTTCATTACTTAATAAAGTCAGTTCCTTTGCTGTCGACAAATGCAGAATATGTAAACGAGAATTCAGGCGAGTAGCCAGTTCCACTGCTTCGGATGAAGAAGCATAGCAGGCCTCTTCACTTCTGATCTTACTATGGAAGGAGATATCGAGGTCTTCCCCGTACATATCCGTATAGTAGGCTATATTACGTTTGATAACTTCTTCTTTCTCCGCATGGATAGCGATCAGCATATCTGCTTCTCCGAAGATGCGTTCGAGACTTTCTTTCTTATCCACGAGCATGTTTCCCGTAGAAGAACCGAGGAAAAGTTTCAAACCCGGTACACGGCTTCGATCCAGTTTACGGATCTCGTCCATATTATCGTTCGTTCCTCCGAAAAAGAAAGAATAGTTAGCCAGAGATGTTTCCGCACCACGCTGGAGCTTCCATTCCAGATCGGCAATCGAGGTAGTCTGCGGCTTGGTGTTCGGCATATCCATAAAACTGGTTATACCACCTGCTACAGCAGCACGGCTCTCACTAGCTATATCTCCTTTGTGTGTCAAACCCGGTTCACGGAAATGCACCTGGTCGTCGATCGCTCCCGGTAACAAGAGCTTTCCTTCGGCATCGATTACCTGCACACCAGAGGCTGCCACAGGGACAGCCTCTTCATACACCTCTTCTATTTTATCTCGATCGATCAGGACGGCACCCTTAAACATGCGTCCTTCATTAACTATACGAGCATTTTTTATCAGAATCTTATTCATATACATTGTGTTTATTTGTTACAAATGTACAAGATTCTATTCAAAAACAAGACAAGCGGGAGCAGTTATTCATAAGAATAAGCCTGAATCTCCACCGGCCCCATCAGACCGGACGATTGCAAAGGCGAATCAGCTTTCCAGAAATTCAGATTTGCCCAGGTAGCGCGTTCCTTTTCAGGTAACGCATCGTCACCGATCAAACGGTTACGCCAGTTGTTCACAACCTCCACTTCTATCACATTCTCTCCTTTGCGCAGATAATCGCTTACAGGTAAGCGGTAAGGAGTCGTCCATACACCACCCACATATTGCCCGTTAATCTTTACTTTTGCCATTACCATGACTTTTCCCAAATCCAGGTAAAGAGCCTTTTGCGGTAACTCATCCAGCGTGATACGGTTCGTGTAGACTGCTGTTCCGGAGAAGTAACGGATCGAAGGATCTGTATTAGTTATCCAGTCTTGCAACTCTGGGAAAAGAACAGTCTTTTCCGGTCCTCTTTTCCCTTTTTCAAAATCTACCTGCCAGGGAGTAGTAACCGTTGCTACAATTCCTTTGCGCGGATAATTGCGAGCTGTCGTTTCCTGCGGAGTTCCTTTCTTACGGAAAATAATGAATGAACTTTCGTTTCCTTCCAGATGAATCGGAACAGTCGTTACTCCATCGGCACATGTAAACTCAGGTAAACGGCGTATCTCAGCAGTCAGCGGATTCCACAGTTCCGGCAACTTTCCTGCTACGCGGAAAGACGGACGTACATCAACCGGCTTCTCACTCTGATTCGAGATGAAATAAATATCGCCTTCATCCGTCGTGCGGTGGATAAATAGGATCGGACTATCGGAATCCACGTGCATATCAGGTTTTACCTGCAAAGCATCCAGTACAGGTTGCAAAGAGTTGGCCGGCATAAACAAACGGCCTTTTCCTATTGTACGAACAGACTCGGTCTGGTCACCCCAAAGTTCAGCAGCCAATGCCTGTATTTCCTGATCGGCTGCAGGGTAGTTTCTCAGACTCGGTGAATATTTCGGTGCTGGCCCCATGATAGAAGCTCCAGCCAACAATAATTCTTTGATCTTTCTCAATACTTCAGGACGCATTGTTTCCAGTTGCGGTAAGACCAGCAGACTATATTTCATTCCGCTCGGTAAAACGATCCGGCCGTCTTTCACGGATGCCCGCTCTAACAATACCTCTCCATTGATATAATCGAATGAGTAACCGGCAGGAAGTGCAGGTGTACAGACACCTGTCATCTTCGGAGCATCTTCTCCGATAAAATAAGCAACATCGGCTACATAATCGCCTTCTTGCAACATGAAATTACATCTCTTCAGATAGTTGATGAACACATCAATCTGGCTGAACCAGGTATTCTTCCGGTTAAATTCATTACCGAACCAAGCTGCCATTCCCGGCTCACGGTCTTCATACGGCTGATGAATGAACACATGTAACAACGTACTGTTTATACCTTCCGTAAAGAAACGGTCTCCACGTTGTTTCATCAGGTAAGGATAACGGCTGAATGCCGGTCCTCCGCTGGTGAACGATTCAGCCCAAATACGCCGTTTGCCATAAATATGTCCACAAGAAGAAGCTGCTCTGTTTTCGATATCACCCAAAGAACCTTCACTCCAGAATTCACCTGCAATCTCGTCGGACTGGCCGCCATATTGCAGGAATTCGCCCGGATATCCCCAATGACCGTAATTCTCCAGCCAGGTAGTCAATCCATGCTGATGGCAAACATCACGCAAGCCACCTACATAATCGTAAGAAACACGGTCGGATACCAAACGGCGTAAATCCCACAGGAAGCGGTCGGAGATATCAGGATTTCCAACCACTACTCCGTTCAATACAGGCAGATACGGAACGGGATCATATCCGTAACGTTCTTTGAAAACGTCGATCATATCGTCCGTCCAGTTTTGTCCTCCGGTTTCATAGCTATCCTGAACAACCACTTTAAATGTCTTACGGTCAGCTTCAGGGATACGTTTCAATATCTCACCGATAAAGGCATCGAAATGGAACGCAACATGTTTCTTACTCATCTTGTCGATCTCAGGACCGGTTGCTTCGGGAGCAGCCGGGGAGTTCGTCACACCTGTCGGTAACATAACCATTCGGCGGATTACCCAGTTACCTTCCGGCACTTCCCAATCCAATACGCCATTCTTCGAGTTGGCTGTCAGATTTTTAATATCATCCGGCGATACCAGTAGAGAGGCATTACTAACAGCCGGTTGTTTTTCCCACAGATAATCATCCCACATAGGTAGCGGGGTCTGGAACATCTTAGCCAACGACTTTTCAGGGTAACGTTCTACCATCGGAGCAGAAGAAAGCGTTACCTGGCCACTGGCTCCACCTTCCTCAGACATTTCCAGACGGAATTGTGAAGCTGTAATTTCAGGGAGAGAGATAACGACCGGAGCATAAGGATCAAAACCGACATTCAATGCCGGATTGCTGCGGTCGATCGTAAATTGTCTTACCAGTTCTTCTTTACCATCCTTCTTCACCCACAGTTTAGCAGATGTTTTGAAAGGAGTGTTCACCTGATAAACCAGTGTACGGACCGTTTCATCCTTACCCAGATTTAACTCGGAAGAAGAGGCTTGTCCGGATTTCTTCGTTATAGTCCAGCTTTTCTCGATTGTCGGTTTCTCGGATGCCGGATAAGCGATCACACAAACCTCCTCTTCATCTTTTCCTACGGAAGGTAAAGTCAGTTGCATACGTTTCGGTCCGGAAACGATCGTATCGGAAGAGGTCAGATAACGCATGGCCTGATTGCTTTTTACCCACGGACCGCCGGACTGACTCCATCCCGGGCTATTGAAAATGCCTATTTCAATATTCAGCTCCGTCGCTTTCTTCAATGCGGCATGCGTGATCTCCCACCATTCGGGACTTAATAATTTATTTTTACCATACTCAAGTTCATTGATACCGATATTTCCGATAAATGCACGATTGATACCAGCAATTTTCATTGCCTCCAGATCTCGCTCTACTCCTTCTTTAGAGATATTGTCGGAGATCCAATACCAGTAAACACCGATCTGTACACTATCAGGAATCGATCGGAAACCTTGTTCGATACTCGCAAAAGAATTATAACTGCCCGACGCTTCCGTCTTATCATCGCATGACAGGAAACTCAGACAAGAAAGAAAACATACAGGTAATAAGTGTGTTATTTTCGCCATAATACATAAATTTAGCTATTACAATGAAGTTTATGCGAGCAAAAATACACCATCTATACCTCTCGGGAACTTATAAAAATGACAATATATATTTCAATTATGATAAAGACGAGCATGAAGTGTCCATCGAAATATGTTTTACCAATGGGCACTGATGACAGGAGTAACAGATATACTCTGACCGGATACCTGATTGGCCGGTTGCATGATCTTTAATACATAGTCATTGATCTTCAAAGATAAAGAGGATTGCATATGTGTCGGATCACTTGCCTCAACACGGATCGCACCGTTCCCAACAGAGAGCATATAGATACCCGGAGTTTGTATTTCCAGTAGCATATCATCCGCTAAACGAATATTTCCTGCCTGATAAGCGGTAATATAAAAACAGTTATCTATCCCGACAGCCTGCATATTCTCATCGTTAGAAAGCACTCGGATATCATCCGTACAAAAAGAGGCTGTCCGGTCAGCCGAAACAGCAGGCAAGATAAGATATTGATAAGAAGCCGGAGATTCCTTCGGATGACGGATATATAGAGAAACGACCTCTCCTTCTACTATTTGCGGTGTATACGATCCCATAAAATCAGACCAGCTTCCGGAACGTTTTTCAGAGATCGATACGCTATTCGACGGTTGCATCAGGATATATCCTGTACTGTCATGGTAAAAACGTAACGCTTTTCCGCTAGCTGTAAAGGTATCGTTCACCGTGTTCCAACGGTTATTCTCCAGATAAGAAAGTTCTCCCCTTTTCTTCCGTTGATCGATCGAAGTCGTTAAGTTCAATGTACTGTCTGTTTTTATTCCCGCACCCAGACACAAAACATAATCGTCCGTCATAATCCAGACTTTACGGGCATGAACTCCATCACGGTTTAAAACCATTGCGGTCATGCCTGTATGTCCATCCGTTACGCCACCGACAAAAGAACTTTCATTGCGGGTATGTGCACCATACGAACGGGGACTTGGTATCGGAGCATCGCTTTCGTAAGAAGTAATTCCGGGTATCTTACGCCAGTCCCAGAAAGGAAATACATTCAGATATTCGTCTCCATGCCGGTAAATATAAGTGGCACCGTCACCCATATAGAAACCTTTCAAGTTATCTTCATTCACCAATTCGGTTCCGATCACCCGTTGGGATGCCATCTTTACTGAAGCCATCCATGCCGGTGCACGGTGGACCGTCTGATCCGAATCCCAGAAATGTTTTTGTCCGGTGAATACCGCTCCATCCGAAAACTGAGGCGGGAAATTATCGTTCAGGAAAGCATCCAGCTTTTCCACATCAGCAGGCGTACTTCCTTTCTTGAGCGAATTTGCTGCATTTCCGATCGCAAGTGCTTTATGGATAGGTGCATTATGAAATAACTGGCGGTCGAGTGCATTCACATCCATATATCCCCGCCAGATGATCCAGCGGTAACCTTCCGTCAGTAGATTATTCAATATTGCTTGTTGTTCGGCATTCAAGGCAAATGAGGTCCCGGCGAACAGTTCCGAGTAAAAACTCATTTCTCCCAGATAGGCCAGTCCGTAATTACCGAACTGCTGCTGCGGTCCGTGCTGATGAAAACTCCAATCGCTTTTAATGCCCTCCTCACGTCCGGTCGTTATCTCGGACATAATTGTATCGCGGGCAGCTTTCACCAGATCGTAATCATCCAACAGCAACCCTTTCATCAACACATTCCCTGCTAACCAAACCTTATTCTGCCCGGTCATACCGAAACGCGCGTTATCCATTACTTTCACCGCTTCTTTCAGTTCATCAGGCCGCATCTGTGTACGAAGCAAAAGAAAAGCAGGCCCGAATGTCTTAGGAATACCGATCTCGTTATACCACCAATTCTTACAAACAGGCTTCGTGCGAAACCAATAATCGAGCGCCTGATGGATCACCGTAGAGAAACGGGGCGACCAGGTACAGGAAGGACCCTCGGCATGATATAGTTTAGCCAGCTCCAATATACGGTCTGCATGTTTTTTGGCATCCCAGCCCGAACGCTTGGTATCGTTATAATCGATATCCGGCCACGAACCGTCTTCATTGATGTTATCCATATACTCCTTGATCTTATCCAGATTAAAGGGATAACGTTGATGTAACTCCACGACTACCTGATCGGACATCTCTGTCTCCGGTGGAATACCTGCCAGTATACGATTCAACAAATCGGAGTCATTATTGGAATCGATCAACGACCGCGTATAATTCTGCCGGATCTGCTCCAGTTCATCTTGAGGTGTCTGCGAGAACACTTTCACAGGCAAAAACAAGAATGCGGCTAACAAGAATGTGTTTGTAAAAAGTTTCATGATCTTACTTCTTCTGCGGATAGGTACGGAAAAAGCTCCACCACTTCAGTTTAAGCACGCCGAACAAAGCTTCTCCGAAAATAGACGAATTCATCTTCGATGTTCCCAACACACGGTTAATAAAAATAATAGGTACTTCCACCAATTTAAAACCGCACTTATAAGCAGCAAACTTCATCTCTATCTGGAAAGCATATCCTTTGAAATGAATACGATCGAGGTCGATCGTTTCAAGTACTTCCCGGCGATAACATTTGAAACCGGCAGTTGTATCCTGAATCTTCATCCCCGTAACCAAACGGACATAAACGGAAGCATAATAAGACATCAGCACACGTCCCAACGGCCAGTTCACCACGTTTACTCCATTGCTGTAACGTGAGCCGATAGCTACATCTCCCCCCTGTTCCGTACAGGCTGCATATAATTTCGGAAGATCGTTCGGATTATGGCTGAAGTCGGCATCCATCTCGAATACAAAATCGTATTTATGCTCAATAGCCCACTTGAAGCCACAAATGTAAGCAGTGCCCAATCCTAACTTACCCTGTCTTTCCACTATGAAGAGACGTTCGGGAAACTCTTTCTGCAAACGTTTAACAATATCTGCTGTTCCATCAGGTGAGCCGTCATCTATAATCAAAATATGAAATTCTTTCTCCAACCCAAACACCGCACGGATAATATTCTCAACATTCTCTTTTTCGTTGTAGGTAGGAATAATAACAATACTGTCTGACATAATCTCCTTTATAATTAGTTGACAGTTGACAGCTGACAGTTGACAGTCTTTAGACAGCAACATCCGCCGGACTATCATCAATCGATTATCAACTTAAACGCGAAGGTACATATTTTAGTTGATTTAAACTTATTAGTCTATATTATTTTGAACAAAAAGTCTACCTTTGTGAAACATTACGGTGACATTTGTATCTGTCAACTGTCACTTGTCAACTGTCAACTATTTTAATGGAGGTACAAGAATTACTTAAGATATTTGCCGCCCATCCACAAATAACCGCATTAGATACCCTTTTGAACGGTAATACGTCAAACAATATATTCCTCAAAGGGTTGAACGGTTCGGGCGCTGCAATGATGATCGCTTCTCTTTTTTTAAAAAGAAGGGGGAGCTATGTGTGCGTGCTTAACGATCAGGAAGAAGCCGGTTACTTCTATCATGACCTGATGCAACTGACCGGAAGCAATGATATTTACTTTTTCCCATCCGCTTACCGGCGTGCAATCAAATACGGACATATCGACCCGGCAAACGAAATACTCCGTACGGAGGTTCTCAGCGTACTTCAGGACCCGGAAGCACCGTTCGTGATTGTCTCCTATCCCGATGCACTGGCTGAAAAAGTGATTTCACGTGAGGACCTGAAACAGAATACACTGAAGATCAGTGTCAGGGAAAAACTGGATAATATGTTCGTTTCCGACGTACTGGACGAATATGGCTTCGAGCAGGTTGATTATGTCTATGAACCGGGGCAGTATGCCATACGCGGTAGTATCCTGGACGTGTTCTCTTTTTCTTACGAGTTTCCTTACCGTATAGACTTCTTCGGGAGCGAGGTAGAAACGATCCGTACGTTCGATGTAGAGACGCAGTTATCCAAAGAGAAACTGGAGAGTATCTATATCGTACCGGAAATGAACAAGAGTAACCGGACAAATACCTTATTACTGGACTCTCTGCCTCCGAAAACGATACTCGCAACGAAAGATCTGGCATGGACCAAAGAGCGTATCGATAGCCTGTGGAATGAAGAACCGGTTATCGGCGATGAAGAATCGTTCAGCGATATCAGCAAGATGCGTGCAAAACTGGTAACCGGAGATGATTTCCTGCGGGCAGCACTGAACTTCCGCCGAATGCATTTCGGAATGCGTCCGACCGGAGTAGCAGATACAACGCTTACGTTCAGTACACAGGCACAGCCTATTTACCATAAAAATTTCGACATGGTGAGCGAGTCTTTCCGGAATTATCAGGAGAACGGCTATACATTATATATATTAAGCGACGTAGAAAAACAGGCAACACGTATCCGTGCCATCTTTGAAGACCGGGGGGAAAACATCCCTTTCACTTCGGTCAACAAGACAGTACACGAAGGGTTTGCGGACGATACATTGCGCATCTGCCTTTTTACGGATCACCAGCTGTTCGACCGTTTCCATAAGTTCAATCTCAAAAGTGAAAAGGCACGGAGCGGAAAGATTACTTTATCGCTGAAAGAGTTGAACCAATTCACTACCGGCGACTATATCGTGCATATTGACCACGGTGTCGGACAGTTCGGCGGTCTGGTACGTACCGAAGTGAACGGCAAGATACAGGAAGTGATCAAGTTGATCTATCAAAACAACGATATTATCTTCGTCAGCATACACTCACTGCACAAACTATCCAAATATAAAGGGAAAGATAGCGGCGAGCCGCCCAAGCTGAACAAACTGGGAACCGGTGCCTGGGAAAAGATGAAGGAAAAGACCAAGAAGAAAGTCAAGGACATAGCCCGCGACCTGATCATTCTTTATTCCCAACGCAAACAGGAAAAGGGTTTCTCCTACTCTCCGGACAGTTTTATGCAACATGAACTGGAGGCAAGCTTCATCTACGAAGATACGCCCGACCAGATGAAGGCGACCGGCGAAGTAAAAGAGGATATGGAAAGTTCCCGCCCGATGGACCGTCTGATCTGCGGTGACGTAGGTTTCGGAAAGACCGAGGTAGCGATACGCGCGGCTTTCAAAGCCGTATCCGACAATAAGCAGGTGGCAGTATTGGTTCCGACGACAGTACTTGCCTTCCAGCATTTCCAGACTTTCTCTGAACGTTTGAAAGATTTCCCCTGCCGGATCGATTATATCAGCCGGGCAAGAACTGCGGCACAGATCAAGGCTACTCTGAAAGACGTGGCCGACGGACAGGTGAACATTCTGATCGGTACGCACCGTATCGTCAGTAAAGATGTCAAGTTCAAGGACCTGGGGTTGCTTATTATCGATGAAGAGCAAAAATTCGGTGTATCCGTTAAAGAGAAGCTCCGTCAGATGAAGGTGAATGTAGATACGCTGACAATGACGGCAACACCTATTCCGCGGACATTACAGTTCTCATTGATGGGCGCCCGCGACCTGAGCAGCATCACGACTCCCCCGCCTAACCGTTATCCGGTGCAGACAGAGGTGGAACGTTTCAACCCGGATATTATCCGCGAGGCCATCAATTTCGAGATGAGCCGTAACGGACAGGTATTCTTTATCAATAACCGCATTCAGAATATTTATGAAATAGAGACGCTGGTCCGCCGGGAAGTACCCGACGCCCGCGTGGCAGTCGGACACGGACAGATGGAACCGGAGAAACTGGAAAAGATCATTCTCGACTTCGTCAATTACGAGTATGACGTGTTAATCGCTACCAGCATCGTGGAAAGCGGTATTGACGTACCGAATGCCAACACCATCATCATCAACAACGCACAACAGTTCGGATTATCCGACTTGCATCAATTGCGCGGACGTGTAGGACGAAGCAACCGCAAGGCATTCTGTTACCTGCTCTCCCCCCCCCTGTCCTCATTGACACAGGAGGCACGCCGCCGTTTGCAGGCAATCGAGAATTTTTCCGAACTGGGAAGCGGTATCCATATAGCCATGCAGGACCTCGACATTCGTGGGGCGGGTAATATGCTGGGGGCCGAACAAAGCGGTTTCATCGCCGACCTCGGATACGAAACTTATCAGAAAATTCTGGAAGAAGCAGTCGATGAACTCAAAAGCGAAGAGTTTGCCGACCTGTATGCCGACTCGGATGAAGGTAAACGTGACTCGGGTAGCGAATATGTCCGCGAAACTTATATTGAAAGCGATCTGGAACTAATGTTCCCACCTACTTATATTCCAAACGACTCGGAGCGTATTTCCTTGTATCGTGAACTGGATAATATGGAAGAGGAACGGGAGATACTTGCTTTCACGGAACGTCTGAAAGACCGTTTCGGAAAGATCCCGAAAGAAGGTAAAGAGTTGATCCGCATCGTTCGTCTTCGCCGGATGGCAAAGAAGCTGGGCATGGAAAAACTGGTTCTGAAGAAGGGGCAGATGAGCATCTTCCTGATCAATAATCCGGATAGCCCATATTATCAGAGCGAGGCTTTCGACAAGTTGCTCGCCTTTATACAGAAACATCCACGTGAATGTAACCTCCGCGATCAGAATGGTAAGCGCAGTATCGTGATAAAGAATGTCCGTACAGTAGAAACCGCCTGCGCATTAGTAGAAGAAATAGAAAAATCATAAAATGAAGATGTCATGAGAAGAACATTGGTAGACCTTTTTGAAAACTCGGTGAAATTATATCCCGACAACCCGTTTTTATGGGAGAAGACAACAGACAAATTCGAGCCTACCACCTATACACAGGTTAAGGAACAGGTTTACACGCTGGGAGCCGGACTGGTTGCCCTTGGAGTAAAAAAAGGCGATAACATGGCCCTCCTCAGTGAAGGCCGCAACGCCTGGATCATCGGCGAGCTAGCCATGTTCTATGCCGGAGCTACCAATGTTCCCCTCTCCATCAAACTGGAAGAGGCCAACGACCTGCTGTTCCGTCTGACACATGCCGATGTGAAATATATCATGGTTTCCGGCAACCAACTGAAAAAAATCCGTTCCATCGTCGACAAACTACCGTTACTTCAGCAGATCATCATCTTCGACGAACAACAAGAATATCAGGAAAAGGAAATATCCCTGTCTAAAGTGATAGAGATGGGAAAAGAATATCTCGGTACACATCCGTTAGACGAGTTCCTGGCTATCGGGCAATCGCTGACCAATGACGATTACGCCACAATCACCTATACTTCGGGAACGACTGCCGATCCGAAGGGCGTCATTCTCACCCATCGCAATTACACGGCAAATGTGGAGCAATCTCTTACCTGTGTGGATATCGACGATACCTGGCGCACACTGGTCATCCTTCCGCTCGATCATTGTTTCGCCCACGTAGTAGGCTTCTATATATTTATGTATAAAGGTGCTTCGGTTGCTACCGTACAGGTTGGAAAAACAGGTATGGAGACATTGAAAAATATACCTGTAAATATCAAAGAGTTCAAGCCATTCTTAATATTGAGTGTTCCGGCCCTTGCCAAGAACTTCAAGAAAAATATCGAGCAGGGTATCCGTGCACAGGGTAATATGGTTAACCGCCTGTTCCATATGGGGCTGGACATTTCCTATACCTATAACGGTGACGGAGGCGATGACAAAGGACGTGGCTGGAAGTTCTTGCTGAAACCGGCTGTCAGCCTGTTCGACAGCATCATCTTTTCCAAGGTTCGCGAAAATTTCGGAGGTGAACTGAAATTCTTTATCGGTGGGGGTGCCCTGTTGGATAAGGACCTGCAAAAATTTTATTATGCCATCGGACTACCGATGTATCAGGGATACGGATTAAGTGAAGCAACTCCTGTTATTTCAACTAACGGTCCGCGTCATCACCGGTTCGGTAGTAGCGGTATATTAGTCCAGCCACTGGACTTGAAGATATGCGACCTGGATGGAAAAGAACTTCCTACCGGTGAAAAGGGAGAGATCGTGATCCGGGGTGAAAATGTGATGGCAGGTTATTGGAAGAATCCGGTATCTACCTCCGAAACAATTAGGGATGGTTGGCTCTATACCGGGGATATGGGCTATATGGGAAAAGATGGTTTATTATATGTATTAGGCCGTTTCAAAAGTTTGTTGATCGGTAGCGACGGAGAGAAATACAGTCCGGAAGGCATCGAAGAGGCTTTGGTCGAACACTCTTCCTGCATCGACCAGCTCCTGCTTTACAACAACCAGAACCCTTATACGGTGGCGCTCCTGGTTCCGAATAAAGATCATCTGAAAAGACATCTGGCACACCTGCAACTCGACCTAAGTACTGAAAAAGGAAAAGAAGAAGCAATCCGTATCATACAGAAACAGATCGACCGGTTCCGTAAAGGCGGTGACCTGGCATCCATGTTCCCCGACCGGTGGTTGCCGACGACATTTGCCGTCCTGCCCGAACCGTTCACCGAACAGAACGGCATGGTGAACAGTACGATGAAAATCGTACGCGGCAAAGTAGAAAAGGCGTATACTGCCCGAATCGACCATCTTTACACACCGGAAGGTAAGAATCCGGTAAATGCCGAAAACTTAAAGTCATTATAAACGATATTGCTAAATCCAAATAAATCACTAAACACAATAATTATGCGTTACAAAACTGTATTATCCGCTGTCGCCCTTGCCGCTTTGGCTACGACCACTCCGGCCCTGGCAGATGGCGTCGCTAAACAAAACATCGATAAAGATTGGACCTTTAAACAGGTCCGCGGTAATAACTGGTATCCGGCAACCGTACCGGGTGTCGTTCAAACCGACCTGATGGATAACAAGATCATCGAAGACCCGTTTTTTCGTCTGAATGAGCGGAGTATTCAATGGATAGACAAAGAAGACTGGGAATATAAAACAACATTGAATGTATCCCCGGACATCTTCAATAAAGACAACATTGAACTGGATTTCAAAGGACTGGATACATATGCGGACGTCTATCTGAACGACTCATGTATCCTCAAAGCCGACAATATGTTCCGTGAATGGACGGTAAACGTAAAGAACCTGTTGAAAAAGGATGATAACGAACTTCGTGTCTATTTCCATTCGCCCATCAAAGTAGACCTGCCCAAGTTCGAAGCCTTAAAGTTCCCCGTCGAGGCTGGCAACGACCAATCGGAAAACGGTGGCATCTTCGATAAAAAGGTAAGCATCTTTGCCCGTAAAGCCGGTTATCATTATGGTTGGGACTGGGGGCCCCGCATCGTCACCAGCGGTATCTGGCGCCCCGTCTATCTGGTCGGATGGAATAATGCACGCATTGATAATATCTTTTATGACCAGACAAACGTAACCGCCAAACGTGCCGATATCAAAACCCGTGTACAGGTTGTAGCAGATAAAGACGGTGAGGTTACGCTGAGCATCAAAGCTGACGGCATCAAAAATATCTGGACGAAAAAGGCACAGGTGAAAAAAGGCACCAATATGATCGAAACCGACTTGACCGTCAATAACCCGAAACTCTGGTGGTCGAACGGTTTGGGTGAAGCTCACTTGTATCCGTTCACTGCAACTATCAGCATGGATAATAAGATTGCCGACAGCAATACTACAAACATCGGTATCCGCAGTATCCGTGTCATAAATAAGCCGGACAAAGACGGCCATACGTTCTACTTCGAACTGAACGGTGTACCGGTATTTATGAAAGGTGCCAACTATATTCCCCAGGATAATTTCCTGCCACGTGTTACCGCCGAACAGTATGAAACGACAGTTATGGATGCGGTCAATGCCAACATGAACATGCTTCGTGTATGGGGAGGTGGTATCTATGAAGAAGACCTCTTCTACGATCTTTGTGATAAACACGGTATTCTGGTTTGGCAAGATTTCATGTTCGCTTGCAGCGTTTATCCGCTGACACCGGATTTGGAGGAGAATATCCGCCAGGAAGCGATCGATAATGTGATTCGTCTGCGCAACCATCCAAGTCTGGCAATCTGGTGCGGAAATAATGAAATCCACACAGCTTGGTTCAACTGGGGTTGGATGAAAAAGTTCGATCAATACGGTGTAACAGAACAGCTACGAAACGACACCAAAAAGTTGTTCAATGGTATTCTGGCTGATGTGGTTAAAGAATATGACCCTACTATTTTCTATTGGCCGTCTTCGCCTTACGGTGGTGATCCGGATGCCAAATGCGAAAGCGGTAAACCGAACTGGAACCCGAATGGTGATGCCCATTACTGGGGGGTATGGCAAGGTGTCGATTCCGTTGCGCACTTCAACAAAGTGAAAGCCCGTTTTTTCTCAGAGTACGGCTTCCAGTCTTTCCCTGAATATCAATCTGTACTGAAATATGCACCGGAAGAACGTGACCACGATATTTATTCGGATGTGATGATGGCTCACCAGCGTGGCGGACAGATTGCAAATTCACGTATCGAAAACATCACTTTGGAAGAATATCGTCAACCGAAAGATTTTCCCAGCACACTTTATATGAGTATCCTTCTCCAGGGAGATGCCATGAAGACTGCTATGGAAGCTCACCGACGCATGATGCCTTATAATATGGGGTCTCTGTTCTGGCAGCATAATGACTGTTGGCCTGTTGCATCCTGGTCCAGCCGTGATTATTACGGACGTTGGAAAGCACAGCATTATTTCACGAAAAAAGCTTTCCGCGACATTTTGGTTTCTCCAATCGCAGAAGATGGTATATTGAATGTATGGGTAATATCCGACCGCTTGAAAGCGGTAAAAGGGGAACTGGATATTCGCGTAATGGATCTGAAAGGTTCCGTGTTATTTACAAAGAACAGCAATATCACATTACCTGCCAATACGAGCAAGATTCAGTTCTCCGCCCCGATAGAAAGCTTGGTGGCTGGTAAGAACCTGAACGAAGTCGTAGTAAACGCCCGTTTCACCGAAAATGGTAAAGAAAGCGAAGTAATCTCCAACAACTACTTCTTTACCCGCTATAAAGATATTGATTTCCCGAAAGCAGATATACAGATGACTTCCGTTCCTGCTGGTGACGGTTTCGATGTAACGGTTCAAAGCGATGTTTTTGCCCGTGCCGTATTCTTAAGTATCGACGGCATCGACAACTTCTTCTCCGACAACTATTTCGATTTATTACCCAATGAACCGGTAACAATCCATGTCACTACCGAACTAGATAAGGATTCATTCGACAAACAGTTGAAATACCAAAGTATCGTGGATGCTTATAACTAAATAAAGGAAGGGCCCTGATCACCCAATCAGGGCTCTTCCTTTATTACACTCAAAGAATAGTCACACTAACACGCTTTCCCAAACCTCGGAATATTTTGTATAATGTCGGTAACCGTACATCACATTTCCCATTTTCAATTCGTGAGATATAACTTTTCTTCGTCCCGATCCTCTCTGCCAGTTGCTGTTGGGTAAGACCTGCTTTTAAGCGTTCTTCCTTCAAGCGTTCGGCTAAGATAAAAGCTTCGGCTTCCTCTTCAAACTGGTCACGTTCGGGAGTACCAACCGGGCCATATTCAACATCCAACAGTTCTTCAAATGTATGACATTGCATTATTTGCTCTTTTTTTTCTTTACTCAGATATTCTTCTTTCATAATCATTTACCTTTCTTTTCCTTAAAATATTCCTTCATAATCCAGGTAGCCAACTTAATCTCTTTCGACGGAGTTTTTTGTGATTTCTTTTGGAAACCATTAAAAAGAACTACAATTTGTCCTTCATCCAGACAACAGAAAATACGATATATATTACTTTCATACTCAATCCTTACCTCATACAAACCTTTCACACTCTCAATATGTCTGAAAAATTTAGTTGGAATATTTTCCTCTACTTGTAATACTCTCAAAACGTACTTTATTTTGTTTCTTGCTCCAATAGAAAGAGGAGAATAGAACACTTTAAAGTATTCTTTATACAAAAGAATCTCTCGTCTCTTTTTCATAATTAAGATTTTATTAGTATATGTCGCAAAGTTAACTAATTAATTAACTTTGCCAATAAATTCCCCCTTCATTATCATCCACCTTGATTAAATATTATTAATAAGGCTTACACGGCTTCAACCGGGAAAAATAGTACCTTTGCCAACTGCATTATCCGAGAAGGAATAACGTTAGTTTCATGGTAAAAAGAATTCGATTAATATTACTGTTGGTACTGTTGCAAACAGTGACCGGTGTTTCTATTTTATGTGCACAAAGCATAACCTCTGCTTCCGGTATTGTAAAGGATTCAATCACCGGAGAACCTCTGGGATTTGTTTCCGTCTATTTCGAGGGTTCCACTATAGGGGCAATGACCGACGACAACGGAGCTTTTGCTTTACAGAACGATAAAGGATACAACAAGTTAGCTATTGCATCATTAGGATACGATACAAAAACATTAGACCTCAAAACGGGACAAAAGAACGATGGATTGATGATTGCGCTCCGTCCTACTGCTTTTGAAATATCCGAGGTCGTAGTAAAACCAAAGAAAGAAAAATATACCCGTAAAGACAATCCGGCAGTCGAACTGATCAAAAAAGTGATCGAACATAAGAACGACAACCGTATCGAGTCGAAAGACGAATACCAAACGGAAGTTTACGAAAAGCTCTCCCTCTCCCTGGACGATTTCAACCCGGACTTTGAGAAAAACAAGTTCATGAAGAAATTCAAATTCATCAAGAACTATCTGGATACATCCGAATTTAACGGTAAACCCATCCTGACCCTCTCCGTTCGTGAAACGATCGCGGACAAGTATTACCGGAAACAACCGAAGACCGAAAAGACGATCGTCAAAGGTAAACGCATGCAAGGTGTCGACCAGACTCTGGATGACGGCGGCGGCATCACCTCTAACCTGGAAGAGATATTTCAAGGTATCAACATTTTCGATAATAATATCAATATCCTGCTGAACCGTTTTGTCAGCCCCCTGTCCTCTACCCTGGCTACCAGCTACTACAAATACTACATCATGGATACGCTGGATATCGGAGGCGATAAATGTGTCGACCTGGCTTTCGTCCCGGTCAACAGCCAAAGTTATGGTTTCACCGGTAGATTATACATTACACTGGACGGTAACTACGCATTGAAGAAATTCCTGCTTAACACGCCGGTCAACATCAATCTGAACTGGGTCGAAAAGCTCCGTATCGAACAGGAATTTGAACGAATGCCGGATAGTACCTGGGTAGTAAAGAATGAAAACACTTATGTCAATTTCTATCTGGTAAAAGGAGCACAACAACTCTATGCGCACCAACTCCGTAATTACGATAAATACAATTTCAATATAGAACAGGCAAAGGCCGATTCGGTATTCAATTTATTAGGTTCGCTTCATACATTACCTATAGCAATCGAACAGACGGATACCTTCTGGATCAACAATCGTCATGTTCCGTTGAAAGAAAAAGAAAATGCCCTGGACGATTTGCTGGCACAACTCCGTAAAGTCCCGGCATTCAATGTGATTATTAAAACGGCGGAGATCCTTATATCCGGTTATATCCCGACAGCCGGAGATAAGAAATCAACCAAATTCGATTTTGGTCCGATGAATACCACCATCAGCGGTAACCGCCTGGAAGGTGTCCGGTTGCGTGTCGGCGGTATGACAACAGCAAATTTGAATCCTTACTGGTTTGCCAGTGGTTATCTTGCCTACGGAACGAACGACCGAAAATTAAAATACAATGTAAAACTGACCCATAGTTTTAATAAGAAGCTCTATCACGAAGGGGAAAGTCCGGTCAATAATTTATCCTTTATCCAGGAATATGACGTTTATACTCCCGGACAGGATTTCTTATTCACCAGCAAGGATAATATCTTTGTCGCCTGGAAAGTCGGTGAACCAGTGACAAAAATGCAGTACATCCGCAAATCCATGCTTCAATACGAAAAAGAATGGCTGAACGGTCTCACCTGGAGATCATGGGTGTACAACCAGAATAACCAGGCTGCCGGTACACTTAAATATATCCAGAAAGAAGCAGACGGTACACTGATCCATAAAAAAGACATTACCACATCAGAAATCGGTACACAGCTTCGTTTTGCCCCGGGTGAGCGTTCCTACGACGGGCGTTCGGGAAAAGAATCCGTATTCAACCTGTCGAAAGACGCTCCTATCTTTAAGCTGTCGCATCAGTTGGGATTTAAAGGCGTCTTAGGTGGAGAATACAATTATAACCATACGGAGCTCAGTGCCGAAAAGCGTATCTGGTTATCCTCATTCGGCCATATCGATACGCAGTTGAAAGCTGGTAAAGTATGGAACAAGGTACCTTTCCCTTTGCTGATCCTGCCGAATACCAACCAGTCTATCACGATCCAGCCGGAAGCATTCCACATGATGAACGCTCTGGAATTCGTAACCGACCAGTATGTATCATTCAACGCAACCTATTATATGAAAGGATGGATACTAAATCGTATTCCGGGTATCAAATGGTTACGTCTGCGTGAAGTGATATCTTTCAACGGTATCTACGGCGGACTGACAGATAAGAACAACCCGACAATGACTCCCGGCTTGTTTGTCCTGCCTGACGACACACGTCCATTAGGCAAAACACCGTATATGGAAGCCAGCATCGGTCTGGAAAATATCTTCAAGATCCTCCGTATAGACTATTACCGTCGGTTGACTTACCTGGACGAGCCCAATATAAAGAAAGGCGGGGTACGTATCGCGTTACGCTTCTCCTTCTAGGCTGTTGGAAATGGATTCAAAACAATTGACAAAGACAATCGATAATTGACAATTATGAAAGATACGAATATAAATACTCCCCTGAATCACGCGCCAAATGCATGGGCACTGATACCCCTGCTGGTATTCCTGTTCACCTATCTGGTTGTTTCCATACTGGCCGGAGATTTCTACAAGATGCCGATAACAGTAGCCTTCGTTATCTCATCGGTTGTAGCCATAGCCATATCCAAAGGGGGAAAACTATCCAACCGTATCGAACAATTCTGTCGCGGAGCGGCCAACAGCAATATAATGCTTATGGTCCTTATTTTTATATTGGCCGGAGCCTTTGCCCAGACAGCCAAAGCAATGGGAGCTGTAGATGCGACAGTAAACCTGGCGATGTCGATCCTGCCCGGCAACCTGCTGGCGGCCGGTATTTTCCTTGCCGCTTGTTTTATTTCGATCTCTGTCGGAACCTCTGTAGGCACCATCGTTGCCCTGGCACCGGTAGCCGTCGGGATTGCCGCCAAGACTGGGATGCCCGATGCTTTGATGCTGGGAGTTGTCGTGAGCGGTGCCATGTTCGGCGATAACCTGTCTTTCATATCCGATACGACAATTGTTGCAACCCGTACACAAGGGTGCAATATGAACGATAAGTTTAAAGTAAATATACGTATCGCCCTTCCTATCGCGATCATAACAGGTATTATATATGTCATAGTAGGAAGTGGCGTAGACAGCAGTTATACCGCCGGAGCTATTGAATGGGTAAAAGTGGTCCCCTATCTGGTCGTTCTTGTAGCGGCCATTTGTGGCGTAAATGTAATGTTGGTATTATTCATCGGTATCCTGCTCTCAGGCATCGTCGGACTGCTGACCGGAGGTTTCGATATTTGGGGATGGACAGCTTCAATGGGCCTCGGTATCACCAATATGGGAGAACTAATTATTGTAACGCTCCTGGCAGGAGGAATGCTGGAAATGATCCGTTACAACGGCGGAATCGACTGGATCATCCTCAAGCTGACTTCTCGTATCCGTTCTTCGAAAGGTGCGGAGTTGAGTATTGCCGCATTGGTAAGTTTCGCCAATCTTTGTACGGCAAACAATACGATTGCCCTGATCATGGCAGGCCCGATCGCTAAAGACATAGCAGACCGTTTCAAAGTCGACCCGCGTCGCAGCGCAAGTATCCTGGATATTTTTTCTTGTTTCATACAGGGAATCATTCCCTACGGGGCACAATTACTGATGGCGTCCGGCTTGGGAAACGTATCCCCTATTGAAGTGATGCAATACTTGTATTATCCTTATTTATTAGGATTTGGTGCACTATTGGCTATTCTCTTCGGATATCCACGAAAGTTCAGTAAAGCAGTTCCGGCTAAATAACATCTTTATCCGGACTAACAAAAAATTATTACACTCCTAATATGATATTAGCATCAATATTCAGCTTTCGATTTATTTCTCTTGCCACTTTCAAGGTGGGTTCACATTTACCGGAGATATAATCACTGAGCCGGGAAGGGCTTACTCCTATCAGTTTTGATAGAGACTTTTGGTTAAGCCCCATTTCATACATACGAAGTTTCAGCACATCTACTAAGGTAGGTTCTCCCAAAGCATAATGTTCTTCTGAGTAATCCGCTACAAGATTAGACAACAGCTCCAGTTCTATGCTATTAGGATCATTTAATGGAGTATTGTCATCCACCAACAGAAGAAGTTGTTCAACTCTGTTAACTGCCCATTCATATTGAGCCTGATTTTCTATCTTTGTCATATATTTCAAATTTTTGAGCAATCAATTTGGTCATATTCTTTATGAGTACCAATAAAACGGATATATACAAACTGGATCGTAAACTTAATAACAACAACTGTATAGAGTCTAGCTATTCATAAACATATCCTATGTATATACAAAAAAAAGGCTATCCATCACGGGCAAGGAACCTTTTTTTATAACTGACTAATAATCAATAATATTTTACACCCAATTCCCCAAAAACCTACATGGGAACCTACATAGACTGATTATTATTAAATTTTCATGTCGAAACAAAGATACAAATAGAAAAGATATTTTATGTCTTTAATAATCAATAAATTGAAGCTGTATAGGTAAAACGGTAAAGTTTATCATTATTTAAACCTACATGACGACCTACACAGCTTCATTAAAACACTATATATCAACAATATACAATCAGTACAGCAAGATTATTTTTTTTGCATCCGTAGCCTCCTTAGAATTATCTGTACTAATCGCAGCCCTATAGATATAAATACCCGTTCTAAGTTTGGCTCCCATGTTATTTGTCAAATCCCAAGTTATCGTGTAATCTTTGAACATTTCCGATGATCCGGACTCTTCATGACTCCACTGAAGTTTTCCAGTAAGGTCATATACCATGATCCCAACCCTCATGTTTGATCCAGGTCTATTATGGGTTAGGTGGAATGTTACTTGTTCTTTTGCCGGACTAGGGGTAGCATAAAGATCAGCTATGTACGGCTTCAAACCCATTTCCACTTCAAACTGGAAAGTGTATGTAGTAGAATTGTTCATCACATCCCAAACCTTAAACTCTGCCTCATGTAATCCCGGCTCCAATTCCGGTATACTGAATTTTACAATTCCCTCACCTTCTTTATTCAGCACATTGTCATAATAACTATTCAGCACATAAGTAATATATGGGTTATTGTCAATCCTTAATATGATGTCGTGTCCTATGCCGCTACCCGTAATATTTATACCACTTTTATCCCATAAGCGAGCAAAAAACATAGGCGTTGAGTTTACTTTATCGCCTTCAACAAAAGTGGAATCATTCAAATACAACTCCCTTATCTCCGGCGATTCATTATCCGTTTGTTCAACATCTGCATCTCCGACTACCTTAAATTTATTATAAAAGCCTTTAGCCTCATTACCTTGTATATCATAAGCATAAAAACTCATTTTACCTAATTCATTTCCGGAAGCATAGGATATGTCTTTAGGTACAACAAAAGAGAATTTGAATTTTCCATTTTTGATTTCGTTATTTCCCACATGTAACAAACCAGAATATCTAGTATATTTGATATTATTATTAAATACATTATTCCCCAATGTTACAACAGTGTCTTTAGCTTCAAATATCTTTGTATTTAAAACGCCCTCAAAATCAGAAACAGGATTACCATTTATGTCTGTCAACTCACCTTCTATCGTTATTTCATCCATTACTCCAAATTTTAATGTGTCACCAGATAATTGCTGGTCATTTATAGAAGTGATATTTACCTTATACTTAGGATAGTTTAATTTTAAGGCTGGATCACCAATTAAGGCAAAACCTAGCCTTCGTCCATTTTTAGAACTGTTGATAGCACTATTTTTTGTTTCCCGTATAACATCCCCTAATTTATAACCCTTTTTGCTATCTAGCAGATTCGAGGTAATGTACCTGTTAATATCCGCATTAATATCAGTAAAAGCAACCCGTAAAGTCGTGAAAAGAGCAATGCCGCCACTATTCGCGTTTAAAAACACATCCTCTCCAGCAGAAGTGGGAATATCATCAAAACGACAAAACTCACAAGTAGCTGTTATCCATACTGGCAAACAAGAATATTTGTATTGTAAAATATTATTGTGAGTTATAACATGTTCATCACTTAATGACTCAGAGTTTCCATGACCTGTATAATTCAAAATCAAAGAACCTTCATTTAATCTTCTTTTAATTTCTTTCTCTACATCCGGATAAGTTGAGTTTGAAGCCTCTCTTTTATAAGCATCAAAAAATATTTTATTGATAGTGTATTCCGGCCATTTGTCTTCCACTAAATCTGCTATATTATTTGCATCATATTGATGGACCGTACTAAATTTGTCAGAATTACTTCCATCGTCAGCGATGAAAGTTAATGAGTTTTTCCATGAACCTAAAATATTGTTTTCCATATAATAGATTACCTTATCTACCATTTTTGCAGCCTGGGGCAAGGTTCTTACAGGAAGTCTCCCTATCCCTATTTTTAAAGTAGCTTGTGATATAGGTCTGACATCAATCAATCTGTTATTTGATCTGATTGTATCTAACCGGAATACATCATCTTCATCGTCCAACATACCATAATAATCATCTGTTACATAAGAATACATGTTCAAAGACTCGGTTGTCTGGTATGTCAAAAGAAAGTTGTCTTTTTGCTTTTTTAATCCTTTCCATCCTGTTGTTGCAAAACGATTATCATAAGAACCATCGCCAAACAGCAACAGATATTTGGGGGTACTTTCGTTATTAGATAAGCCGCGATCATACAGCATTTTCATAAATCTACGATAAGCTGTAGCATCTGGGGTCCCACTGGAGAACTCATTGTAGATTTCTTCCGGAGTAACCACAATACCACTTTCTATATCATTATGTTCCTTGTGAGCATCCAATAACCTTTGTGCTTCCGATTTGAATGTCTTCGGGGAAATAATAACCATATCCATTGAAGAATACCCGTGCAAATTCTGATTATCTATAAAAACAACATCCTTAGATGAAATAGCCTTGACACCTCTATCTTTTTTTATTACGGCAAACTCCCTTAACCTATCACTGGCCGGGATAATAAATGATGTATTATCGCCATTTGACTTCGTTTCCATTATTTTAGGGGACAAATGATCGGTTATATCAAATATCAACACATTGTTTGCTCCGCTAACTCGAAATTCAGACTTATTGTTCAGTGAAGAAATACTTCGAAACAGCATACAGGAATCGCTATACATCTTCAGTTCCCGTTTAAATTGCAATCTAATCCAATCCAAATAAGAGGACGAGTTATTCTTTTCTGAACAACTAACTTGCATATTTATCTTTCCGCTTTTTTCTCCTGCCCATCTGGATGAAGCGACAACCGGCTTTGCTTTCACATATTGCTGGTAGCTCTTCTCACTGTCGGTTTCCAGCCCAGGGACATTGCCGCTAACTTGAACATCATTAACCGACAGAGTTATTATATTTCTATTCATAATACGAGATATAGCACGAAATTCAATGCGTCCTTCTTCATTCGTTATCCCGTCAACGGCCCCAATTGATAATTTAACAGGAGTTACATGTATTCCCTCCCCGAACAAGTCTCTTCCAGATTTATTTACTGACACCAAATCCCTTTCATGTAAAATATAATCATCGAATGTAGTAATTTGCATAGCCGTTCCATTCAGTGTTTTTTCAGTATCCATGTTTCCAGACATACCTAAATCTGAGATGAAATAATAACCACAATCTGAATATGGATTATTTACATGTTCAAAACCTCTGGTTGACGGATTATAATTCCATTGTCTAGCCCCACACGCATAAAACAAAATGCAATCATCTGTTCGGTAAAGTCTGAGTGCCGGAAGATCATCTATATAAGGCTCCGTAAAATCCTCTGAAAGAATATTGCCACCGTATCCATGAATAGAAACTTTTTCAGGGTCATCATATCCCATTTTCTTTAGTTCTGCAAAAGTGATTTTGTATATACCGTCCTTCTCTATACTAAATTTCATCCAATTCCCATTTGACAAAACCGAACTGGAAGCGTATCTATCAGCTTCATTTTTAGCCGACAAACACAACATACTGGAAAACATCACTGTTAGAAATAGGAATCCACACCTAACCACGCAACTCATACACTCTCCTTTAAAATTACATAAAACAAACGTCAGTAAATACTTTTTATTACATTTCAAACGAACAGATAGCTTAATTATCAATTGATACAATAAAAAAGAGACGAATCCGTTATGGACCGTCTCTTTTCAGTTACATTTGATGTTGTTCTACTTTAAACTATCAATCTTTTCTTGGTTCTTTTTGATAACTGCCTGTTGTTCTTTGACTGTTTCAATTATCAATGGTATAATAGCCATATAATCAATTGAAAGAAAACCGGAACCATCGTCAGAAACGACCTCTGGAAACAACTTCTCTACATCTTGTGCAATTAGGCCCATTTCCTTTGATATATTGCCATTTGTTTTCTTTCCATACTTCTTACCGGTCAACTGTAATAACTTAGAACTACAGCCCTCTAATGGCTTAATACTGGACTTTAACCTTGCGTCAGATGTGGTCAGGAAATTAGAAGCAGAAAAATCACCACCTACATTTAACTTGGACTGATAAGATGAATTATCTGAATTAAAATAATAATAATTAATGCCTATACCAATGTTTCCATTATTAGCTTTGATCATAAATACATTATCAGCACCATTATCAGCACCAATACTAAAATTACCATAAGAAAAACCATCAATAACATGTTTTTTATTATTACCAATAGCAATGTTAGTATTAAAAACCACACCCTCACGTTGATCTGTTGCGTAATATAATTTATGCCAGTATGAATCATAGCTTCCCCTAGTTTGCTTGTTTCCAACTGGAACCTCTGTATGATGTAACTCAAAAGCGGCTCCCGGCATGACACTTACATCAGGCTTCATTACCAAGCTACCCATATCAATAGAAAGTAATGATCCTTTTTCCAAAACAACGGCTCCTGATGTGCTTGTAGAAACATCACTTCCTATACTAACATCTGATCTAAGATCATAGTTATAAAACGATTCTCCATTTTTCAGTGTCACATTTTGTATTGTTACTGTCTTTCCATTATCTACAATCTGAGAAAACATTGATACACTTACACAAGAGAAAAGTAGTAATAATAAGTATTTTATTTGTTGCATAATAATTATTTATTAGATAATTCCTTTATTTCCTGAGTTTGCTTATCAATCATTTTTTGCTGTTCTTTAACCGCCTCAATAAGAACCGGAATCAATCCGGCATAATCTACCGACAAATATCCATTGCCATCCTCTGATACTAATTCAGGGAACACTTTCTGCAAATCCTGTGCAATTACCCCAAACTGTCTTTTAGAAGATTGTTTTTGGGATTTAGATAAAGAAAGCATAACGGAAGCTGAATCTTTAGCGGCAATTTTCTTATATTTAATCATACTTTCGACTTCTTTCTTGTAATCCATCGGATAATCACTCTTATAGTATGATTTTCCCTGGATAAGATTCAGTTTATTTAGACATCCGGACAAATTAGTAATATTTGATTTTAATCGGGCATCAGAAGTGGTTTTGTATGAACTGGCTTGCACGCTACCGTTTACTTCTAATTTATAAGTCATTGGCTTTTTCCCAATCCCAACATTACCTGATTTGTCAATATAAAATTTGTAATTTCCCCAATTCTGATACGGATGCGCTCTCCAGATATTAAATCCACCTTCCCATTCGTCGATAGCCCATTCGTTACCAATATATAACGGAGTATAGGTATCTCTACCAAGTTTAAAACCAGCGAAAGAGTCAAAAGTTAACTGAGCTTTTGATGTTAGTGAGATAGCACATAACATACATACAAATAAAGTTTTCAATACTGTTTTCATAATTCTTTGTTTTTTAATTGGTTAATTAATTATTTAATTGATTTTCTATTTCATCTAAGTCATTTTGGTTATCATCAATATTAGACTGTAGTTCCTTAAATGCTTCTACAATCACAGGAAGAACCCCCTGATAATCTACACTATACATATCATCTTTTCCTTTGCCCTTATAAACTAATTCTGGTAAAATCTTTTCTATATCCTGAGCAATAAAACCAAATTCCCGATTATTAGTAGTTTTCTTCAAATATGCTTTGGGGAGCAACTGATTAATAATAGATACACTGTTTGATATTGTTTTTATATCAGACTTCAATCTTTTGTCTGATGATTTCAAATAACCATTAGCAAGCATGTTTTTGTTCACGTCTAATCTATACACTGGATACATACCAATTCCCACATCACCATTAGGGAATATGCGAGCAAAATCATATACCATAGGGGCTGAAGCATGTTCTTGATCTACTTTAGCAAATGTAAGAGAGTGATACTTATCTGCCGGGTCTACATAATTAACTTCATCATATATTCTTAAAGCGTGTTTTTCTCCTTCACCACGAAAATATCCAAATTGTATTGATCCTGTACACAAATGAAGACCCCAATCACTATTTAATCCAACACCACCTGTATATTTCATAATCGTATCACCGAGAGATGGCTCAAAATAATGAACCCATCCTCCACGTGGTTTTACAGACTGATTCCCAACAGGGATATCAAAATAATAAACCGAGTTAAATTGCGATCCGACTTTAAATACTGTATTAGGATTTATTTGAAATTCTTCCCCTTCATAATTAAGTTTAGCTCCTGAATTTAACACGACATTGCTCTTGCCATAGAAAGAAGAATATATACTATTTCCTATCATGATAGGATGCCAATCCCTTAGGCTATATTCTCCTGCATTTATAGTAATATTTTGAGCATCACTACCATCTACAAATTCACTAAAAGGCCAACTCTTTTGTGCGTTCATTGTAAACACCACTGAACACAAACACATTGTAGACAAAATAATTCTCTTTAATGCTTTCATATTGTTATTATTTTATCTCTATTAATTACTTATTGTTTAATATATTCTTCAGTTTTTTGATTTCAGCACTTTGATTTTCTACAATTTGCTTTTGTTCTTTGAGGGCTTCCACTAATACAGGAATAAGGCCATTATAATTAATTGATAAATAACCATCGCTGTCTTCGAACACTAATTCCGGGAAAATAGCCTTTACATCCTGTGCTATAAAACCATATTCTCTTCTTTCAGGACTTTTTTCGTTAGCCATCATCACTTTTAAGGCGTTATTAGCGTCAGCCTTTTTAATTTTCCCTATTTTAACGAGCTTATTTACTTCCTCTTGTTTATTGAAGGGCATAGATGATTTCATATACGACTTTCCTGCCAGCAATCCAACTTTACCTAAACAACCAGATAAACTCTTTATATCAGACTTTAGCCTAAAGTCAGAAGAGGTTAAATACGATCCTGTAACATGAGCATTACCATTAACTTCTAACATTTGTGCAGAAGGCTTTTTCCCAATACCTACTTTTCCGGTTTTATCTATAAATAATTTATAATTACCCCAATTTACCGAAGGGTATCTGCGCCAAAAATTTAAACCGCCCTCATATTCTTCAATACTCCATTCTTTACCAAATGTTAGTGGAGTATAGGTTTCCTCTCCTAATACAATACCCTGACCAGATGTAAAATGGACCTGTGCATTTGCTACAAATGACAAACTGCACAACATACATACAAATAAAATTCTAAAAACTGCTTTCATAAGTTTTGTTTTTTTAATTGGTTAAATAAAATAAGAGCTACCCTATTCTATCAACGAAAGAAAATGATAGCTCTTGGAAAATTATAAATGTATCACACAATATATATCACAAATTAGTTAATTATTTTAACATAATAGAACGTATTCTTATCTATGATGTTATCATAAAATTTACCAGAATTTGTCCAAGAGGGATTTCTCCAATATCCATCACCATACCCCCATTGAACTACAGTCATTCTATTTTTATTATGTTTGTTTTCATCATCAATACTTATTTTTATATCAGTCTTATCTAATGAAAGAACCCCATAAGAGAATCCAGGCTTAAATTGCTTGATAGGAAATCCCATATTGACTATCCATGTAAGTAGAGTATTGCGTTCCCCTGCATACGTTGGTCTTGGACAAAAATCAGAAAAGACATCTGCAAAATTGTATCCATAATTTGTTCCGGCTGGATGGGTATTATCTAGTAAAAACTCATTTCGATTATCGCTGTCTTCATTATCATGTTCTCTTTCAAGAAAATATAAACCACCAGGACCAGTACCACTTGCATTTTTACATAAGTTTTTACCATCTTCCACAATATGTTTAGCATTGCCGCCAACAAAATATAAGCCTCCTGTACGGAATGGGATAAAATCATACCGATCAGCCATAATCATACAAAAAGACATCCAGATATTATGATTTTTATCAACCCAAGTTCCAGGAAGTTTGGAGCCATTTTCAATATTTGTCCAACCCCCATCTTCACAATCCATAAATATTCTGATTTCAGGGAAATTACCACAAGTCTTAACTTTGAATACCCCCATAAATGGATAAATACTACCTCCATAAGCACGTGTAGATACACGAGTTTTTGAATATGTATGCTCCAATGAATCTTGGATAAGCTTCACCATTTCATCATCAGCAACAGTTTCCGGAGTTGTTGATGGAGTGATCTCGTCTTTGGGAGCCATAACTTCTTCCATCGTGTATCCTTTAAAATACTGCTCATAAGTCATTTCAACTTGTGCCAATGATTCAGTATTGTCTTCAGGTAATAAATCGTCATTCTGAGAGCATGATGCCATAAGGATCGTCACAAATGACATCAAAAATAAAAAGTTTGTTTTCATTGTTAATGTTTTAATTATTTGTTATTTATTAATATGAAAATATTGTGTAATAATTTATTTTTCAAGTTCTTCCTCTAATAAATGTGTAATTTCTTTTTTAGAATTAGAGTCAAAAATCAATCTTCCATTAATTATTATTGTAGGTGTGGCAAATAGTCCCTTTCGAATAAGTTCATCATTTGCTTTTTCCAACATATCCAATGTAGATTTACTATGAAGGTCTTTATCAAACTTATCCACATCAAAGTTTAATTGATTTGCTATATTATATACAGACATTGAATCAATAGCTCCGGCCTTTGCAAATAAAGAATCCGAGAACTCCCAGTACTTCCCTTGTTTATATGCCGCGTCTGCCGCCAGACTTGCAAATGTAGGACTTGAAGAAAAATTTATATAGCCAAACTTAATTTTATCTTTATACTCTTCATATATTTCATTGTATTTTCCATGAGACTGAATACATCTATCACATTCAAAATCAGAAACAATAATCATAGATACTTTAGATTTCAAATTTCCACGATAATAAATTGGGAGTCCATTCATGTTCAACTTAGAACTTCTAGGAGGAAAAACATATTTGTGTATATCCACATTATCTTTTTTCAAAGAATCAATCAATTGTCTTTTGAGGGAGAATTTCAATAACTTCTCTGATGCAATTCTCCCTTCATGTGATGCTTTATCCAGACTGACCACAGATGCACCTTTAATTACCGGGACATCCTTAATTCCCAAAGAATAGAGTAAACTATCTGAATTTGTTTCAGTGATAATACTTTCATAGTATTTTTCAAGAAACTCATTAGCGGACATATTTTTCTTTTTAGATTCTTGTTCGAGAATCTTTTCGTCTATCAGATAGTCCAACGCTATACTTCTGATCTGATAGATACGATTAAGTTCATCAAACACTTGCTGAGAGACAGATCGTTCAAGTTCTGATGATTTGATCACTTCTCCATTTACTTCAGCGACAACATCATTTTTCAAAACACCATTTGGTGTTACATTATCTGTATTTGTATTCTTTAAACCACAAGAAGACAACATCAATACAGACAAACATAAACTGTAAATTTTCATTCTAATTAAGATTAAATGATTTATAACTAATTATTTATTTGGAATCATTGACAGCTTGACCCTTTCGTTCATCAATATACTATCTATACTTTGGTAGATTGGCATACTTTCGATCCCGGCAATCTTTAGAGCTTTGAGTATCATGCTATCCTGAAGGAGATTCAAATACTCTTTCTCCTTCAGGGTTATACACGGCTCACTCTTTAATCTCGCCATATCCATGAATCACAATTATAGGAACATCTGCTTTATTACCAAGTTTATCCAAAAGATCATTTGCAATCTTGGCTCTAGCATCAATATTTGCTTGTACAATATCTTGATAATGTTCAAGCTTTTTCAGAAATTCACTTCTTTTTATGAGATGAGAATATTCATGTTTGGAAATCACTATTAAATCTTCAGATAGCTTTGCTGGTAGATCGGTAGGTAATTGTGGCTTGGGGGGAAATGCCAGTCTTTCTTGAAGTGCGTAACCTAATAATAACCAAATCCTTTCTTCTATACGCTGAAGACAGATTCTCTTACCTGTTTCTTCATTGTAATTTGATGGATCAACGCATGTTGTACTTTCTCTCAACGTAAATCCGTTCTTCATCCGGACTGCAACATACGTTGCTGGCTTGTCAAACTCAATAACTGTACGGCAAATCACATCTTGCATATTTGCCATCACTTCTTCTTTTGTAACTGTATTCATATAATTAACTATTGGTTTTAGTTATATTGTTGAGAAAACAGGATTCGAACCTGTGATTTTGGTTCCAAAAACCAACGTGTTGCCACTACACCATCTCTCAGTTTTGTTCCGGTCTATTCTCACGAACCATCCGGAACGATCAAAAGAAAATTTAACATCTTTTCTATTACGATTAAACTTAGTGCGCCTTACCGGACTTGAACCGATGACCTTATCCTTATGAGGGACCTGCTCTAACCTACTGAGCTAAAGGCGCGAAATTAACATACTTGACTTCGTATAATCTGTGCAGTAGAGATTTAGCCTATCTCTTTACACTATCCTAATTTATACTCAAACGCCCACCTCGTCAGCACCGCATGTCAGAGTGCCCAGTGTACCATCCGTACCGTATCGTAGTGATATTTAAACTCCCTCTCTACGCTGGATAACTAACAAAACTAGAAAAACATAAACATAGCTAAGGTATTATGTTGCGGAGATCCGACTCGAACGAATGACCTTTGGATTATGAGTCCAACGAGCTGCCAACTGCTCCACTCCGCGATGTTAAGAACCAGCACTATTTTCACAAACCGATACTGGCATAGGTTTTGGCTGAATGTTACAATCTTATTACCTTAAAAAACTAATACTACTATTATAATTATATGATAAAAATTCAACTTATTTATTTCCAAAATCTGCCGGGTTCTCCCCCCACTCGTTTGTATCCCAATGTCTTACTTCTATAGTAGAAATATCGGCATCCATGACTTTCAAAAATATTTCAGATCGTTGTAAATCTGTATACTTCTTTTTAGAAGCAGTTTTTTTATTATTGAACCATGAAATAGCGGTATTACTATCCGTATATATTATTCGAGGTTGGAAATCATTCTCTATTAGATATTTTATTGAAGCCATAAGTCCCATGAACTCACCAATATTGGTGGTTTGGTCTCCTAAATTCTTATAAAACAAACGATCTCCTGTCCTCAAATCAATAGCCTGATACTCAGTAACGCCATTTTTCATTGAATGAGCTGCGTCACAAGCTATTCCTTCTTTGGGATAATCCATATATTACCAATAATTTATAGGGGTTGGAACCGGAAGTGGATATCCATTAACCCACTCCATCACATTAGCTACATCTTTCCAAAACTTACAATTTTTCTCTCCGGTAATTCGGGCTAAGTAAACGGTATTGTAATACTTTCTTCTACCACAGGAAGAGATCATTCTTTTTTTCTCTTCCTTGGTAATTTTGGTTTTGATATCTGCTTTGTAAAATTATGCTTTGACGTAATATCCATCAGCTTTCATTTTCCGGATAATTGCCAATCCCTTTTCTTTGAAATTAACAATCACCAATTCTTTATCTTTAATGTCGTTTCTACACGCTAATGCCTTTAGTGCACCATCTAATGTTTTACTGGAAGGAGTGCTTCCCTCCAAGGGGTCAAAGAAAATTTTCTTATTCCCAAATTCTGCACTTAATTTGTAAATTGCTTTAGGTATCACACACTCTTTTATTTTGGCTTCGAATAAAAAAGGGTCCGCTGAAACAACAATATATCCTTTCCCGTTCTGCATCTCTACCAACGACACATCGTACAATGTTTTTGGAACTACCACTCCCACTAAATAAGGGGAAAGTACACAAATCTTTTTTTTGTAATCAGAATCTTCACGTACACCTTTCAGTTTTTGGTTTTTGGTTATACTTACAAAACTTATCAGCTTACCGGTTTCCGGTGAAGTATAAAACTTTAGTTTGGTTTCGAGTATCATAAAACTGTTTATCCATCATTCTATACAATCTAAATCCTTCACTTAATACACTACATTTCAACTCTTTGGTTGAATTTCATGGCACAAAAGTACGTTTTAATAGAATACAATCCAAACAATCCTATGATTTATTTTCAATTATTTTTCTGTAATGCAGGTAATTAGCAGACTACCAAATCATTTCGTCTTTAAAGAAATGAGCAAATCTTTCATCTGTATTTGAGATTTCGTGTATAGAACTACACTTCCAATAGCGATAAGTTCGTTTTTCAACATCCGTACCTCTATATATGTCACTATTATTAATCCATTGTACCCCCTGCTCCGTATTGGGGTTTATCCAGGTTGCGCAATTTTTTATATTAGGATTATTCTGGGCGTACAGAGCCACCTTTTGTGGTCCAGTGACAAAAATACAATGTATCTGTATATCCTTATCAACATCATATTTCTTCGCAAAAATAGCAAAATCATAAATATCAGTATCCAACAGATTATCGTTGAAATACTTAGGAGCTTCCTCACTAAGTCTATTGAATGCGTCCTGAATGTGTTTTCTGCTCTTGATTTCCGCTAAACGCTCCGGAGTCACATAATTTACAGTAGAATACGTAATTCTAAATCCATTGTGGTTACTGTCATATACATCAAACATACTCACATATTCTTGCTTTGCAGTAAAATTATTCCGATCAAGTGGATCGGTATCATCTGTGCATTCCTTTACTAAACCGATGATCACAATCAACGAAATGAAGATTGGAGTAATAATTGAAGCAATTGTTTTAATAATGTATTCAGACTCTTTCATAACCTAATTTTTTATGTTGTTAATTCGTTTTGGTGTATCTTGCACCGGATATATAACGACTTTCATACAGTTATATTACATGCAAGATTAAAAATCAAAGCTTCAGTAATAGCTTATAATAGATGTTCGATATGTTTTACTGCACACTTATCACATCGACCTTTATTCTTCGAAAATTTATACCTACTCATCTCTTCCCCACATTCTTTACAACAGAAATGAGTATCTTTCCTCTTATCATAAATTATAGTTTCTATGTGATACATAGATAAATCATACTCTTTTGCCAGTGCCTCTTTTATTTGCTTTCCAGTATATTGAGGGTCATTTGAAAGCTTCTTGTATTCATGCTTTATCAAACCAGCATGGATACTTGTGATATCTAATGCCCCCAATTCATTAAGGGACAGTAATATATTCAAATCTACACCATTAATCTCCGAAAATTTGTTTAAATCCTTATTGCTCAACTTTTTCCTTTTCATAATATATACAAATTTAAGCCATCACCTCTTCAAGCGTTCCTGGAATATCTTCCAGTGAAGAATAAACCGAATCAAGGATATCAATAACCTCTGATATCCTCTCCCCCTTTTCCCCCTCTTTTAAAGAATCCGGCATATTGTCGTATGATTTCTGTTCTTCATCTTTAATCTCTTCTATCTCATTCAAACACTCCCCCAATTGGTTCATTATAGCCTTAATTCTTGTTCGTCTTTTCTTGTTCATGCTTGTACAATATTTAATCTACCTATTTTATATTACATTCATCTGATAAACAAAACCTATTTTTCGTCCTTAATTTTGCCGTCCTTATATAAAGAATACTTGTATCTTCTGTGCTCTCTTATGATCTCAGCACGTTTCTTTTTAGAAACAGCATATCTCCCATCCTTTCTTCTTTCCATTGCCTGAGCACGGCACCTTTCCCTTCTTTCCGGATTAACAATCATAGCTATTAAACTTTTGCTTACACCATACATTTCAGCCAGTTTTCTCTGACTATGTATGGAAGTTTCATATAGATATTTAATTTCTTCTTGCTGTCCTTCTGTCAATTTTACTCTACGATCAAACTGGGTTCCAGCTATTTTTATTCTCTCACTTTTAAATGGCATATAAATTACAATTGGTTTATTTTTGAAAAATATCTACTATTATCAATTGATTTCTTTATATCTTTGCGGAACTAAAAAACAAACATTATGGCACGCAAAGTAAATTACGCTAAAAAGGCTGATAAGATAAAAGCCCAAATAGATGAACTTGTGGAAAGTTTTCTTTCCGATCAAGAAAATGGTCAAACAACAGATTCTATAGAATCCCCTGAAGCAAAGATCAAACTTTCCGATATTGATCTTGAAAAAGAGGACAATGCTACTTTAATGAAACTTCAAGGAAGGATATTAAGAATCCTCAATAAAAGACTGAAAGGTAAATAAGAAACAGGTCAACTAATACTATTGGTTGACCTGTTTTTCTTTCTTGTTATCTCTCACCCAGCATCTTTGTTCTATGTGTATCCATCAAATCTAGCAGGTCCGGGTATCCAAAGAAAGCCGAAACCCCTCTGGTCAACTGTAAAAGATTCGCTTTCAAATCTTCAAAGAATTTTTCACGTTCTGGAGACCATTCAATAACTTTCCATGTATTATTATTTATACGATATTTAGGAAGTGTTGGACTATCATTTTCCCCTACTGAAAAATACTCAATAATATTGGAAGATATTTCAATGCAAACATTATAAGAAAACCCAAACATATAATCAGGGGTATCACTTCCAAATCCAGGAGTTACAATATTCGTACTAACCCCAGGCACCCTTCCAGTCCAGCCACCATTGGGAGTCTTGTTCATTATTAATTTGGTTGATCCAAACAAACAATAAACAATCACTTTTCTGTTCTGCTTGATTTTTTCATGGTAATCTGTTAACATACATAACAAGTGATTCTTTAATTCACTTTCAGACTCATACTTCCGATCACCAAACTGCGTGATATCATAAATCTCTTCAGGCAAACCTTTATAATAAAAACCATCTTTTCTCCCGTACCAGATTTCAATCTCAATACTTTTATTTCCTACAGTTACGTATTCTTTTCCTACTTTTGGCATATTTATTCTGTTTTAATTATTCTTCATCAATAGAGATTTGTTTTTTATTATCGGGCCATCCTCTTCGGATCAAGGCCGATATTTTCTTTTTCTGAAGCTTCTCAATGGCCTTTTTCTTAGCTTCCGGCCTATTTTTAGCGGACACTATTACTTCAAAGGTGTCTAACTCGATCATTACACGATATTTGTTCATATCTATAAATATTAATGTGTTTCAAAATAAAGAGGAATAATTTCTTTATTATCAACTTCAAATTCTTGCACAAAGCTATTATCAACGGTTTCAAGTCGTAACTCAAATCCCTTATCAGTGCAGCAAATTGTTATATCTTGCATTTTACGTAATGGCATTTGTTCATACTCTAAACATTTGCTAAAGAAGTTTTTCACTACTCTTGTATATTTGTTTTGAAATTCTATTGCATTCATAATATGCTCCTTTCTATATAGATTTGAATTATTATTGATGTATAATTGTTAAGACATTAATTCCTGCTTTTACTTCAATGTAAACAGCGTTGCTGGTATTTAATAACTTCATCATATATATGCCATTCAAGGTTATACGTGCTTTTTTAGGAATCATACCTATAAACACACCCTGTTTATAAGTCCTTGTCTGTATATAATATAACGAACAAATTGTTTGTATAAGGCTTTCTTCGTATTCTGTAAATCCTGTTTCCATTTTTACTCCTTTCTTTCTGGTTTTACATCAGTTATGTAGTAATTCTTCTAAAATGTGTAATACCTTCTTGGCGTTTACAACCTAACATCCACCCTTCTAATTTAGCATAGGAGGAATAAGGATTAAACGCCATATACGGCTTGTCGAATCTCATAGTTTCTATCTTACCGTATGACAATACTTCTACGATCTCACCGTCTTCTGGCATATTGGTAAAAGACCATTCTTCAAAGCCTGTCGGTATTTTATTTTTATCGGGGTAATAGTTCATTTTTATTCAATTTCACTTTTGTCCATTTCAAATCTAACACTTCCATAATCAATCATATCTCCTTCATCGTTTTTAACGCATATTAAAAAAGTTCCATCGGTTACAAAGTCGTCATAGTTAGTGACTATTACTTTATAGACTTTGCCTACAGTCAATTCGGTTTCACGCCCCGAATTGTTAACACATACAACCTTATTATTTACTTTTACTTTGTTTGTTTCTTTATTTGTTTTTTTAACGCAGCGCATATCTAATCAATTAAGTGTCAAAATTCAAATTCTGTGAATACTTCAATATCTGGAGAAACAAACCGTTCATGGTTGACATCATCAAATTTGTATGTACTGTATTTCTTTAGAGAGCGATCATATTCACCCCTTACCCACACTGGGGATGTTTCGGAGTCTTTTAGTCTAAAGAAATCACCTACTTTTAAATTTTTGATTTTAGTCTTCATATTTTCCGCTCGTCATGCCGATAGCGCAGCTTTTAATTATTCAATACGAATCATCTTGTTCATATTCGATTTTGTTTAAAAACATTTCAAAATCAAAGCTTCTATAAATCCACCAAAATTGTTGTGATACCCGTCTCCTGATTGGCCTTATCATTTCACTAGACAACCGGCGTAACAGATATGCACACGTTTTCGGTTGTTTACACCATAACCTATGTAGATGTAAAATTATCTCAGCGGCATTTTTATTATTTATATGCTGATATATTACTGTACTTCGTTTCATGGTTTATTGTTTAAATTATTTTTTCCAATGATGTTCGTAATTCTTCAGAATCATTTACTATCAACCATACAGATAATAGAGTCATAAACCTCTTTACTTGTTAGTTTTTACCTCAGAACGTTTTACCCACATTCTTCTACGACCTCCCAAAGTAGCGGTCTTTATCCACACCTCAGAAGATCGGGTTTCTTCTATAGTAGCAACTATATCTAGGTTATCAGACTCTTTCCAACCCATTCGAGACGGAAAACACCCGTCTTTTTGGATACAGCACGGAGCATTTTGGGATACCGTGATCTTTACAGGAGATGAAAACTCCATTTTACGACATTCACTTGCGATCCTGGATGAAGTTCCCCGGCGTACTAATTCTTTCACTTCTGGTTTCATGGTTTATAGTTTTTTTAATTAATCAGTTGTTTTGTAAAAATAATCTAGCTCTTTTCCTGTGAGGTTTTTCACAGCATAATCATCAGCTTCTTGCCATAACTCATGATATAGTGCAGCAATTGCTCTATTGGTTTCGTAATGCTGCCATATTTTATGATTAAGTATCACCACCAACTCTGTGAGATATACATAGTTGCCTTTCCATTCTTCGAAGGCTCTTTTATATGTATCTCTAACTGCATCTTCCCCTAACTTATCAGCAATGGTGAAATCTTCCCAGAAGGTAGTTTTCAGTTCATAGCCAATTTCTTGCATAAGTTCCTTAAAAGTCATAAGTCATTATTTTTATACTATTCAAAAGAATAACATTCAATTACTATAAAATCCTCACCTCCAAATGTTGCCAAAGATTTAAGGTCATTAAGACCATTACAATAGAAGAATATATCATCGTCTTCATCAGGATTAGAATCAACAGACAATTGAATCTTAACATCGTATCCCTCTTCTCCATCTTTCCATGCAATACGACAATTTGCTATTTCCGGCTCTTTATGATTTTCGTTCACAAATTCAGAGAATTTTGTATATATTTCATTTTGAATTTCTTCTGTATCTGTAATAACGACACCTGTTTTACAATCATCACACCAACCATACAAGAATGATTCATCTGTATAGTTCTTAAATTCCTTTGTATTAGGATTAATTATAGCTTCACAAGAAACATTTGTGCTGCCACATTTTGTACACACTACTTTCATACTTATTTCTTTTTAAATATTATATCAAAAGTCTGTATATTCTCTATTTCTTTATAGGTCATTGATTGGAAAAATTTATAAATTTTATTTACCTCTTCATCTGAAGACATTCCCCACACATCTGCTGCTATTTCGACAGCATCTTTCATTGAGAAGCAAATTTGTGAAATTCTATATTCCTTTCCTCAAAGCCTGTATTTCCGTTTACTACTTGAAATGTTATTTTTGTTTCCATATTTTTATATGCTATAATTAAACATCATACGACTGATTAATTGACAGAGTTAATCTTCCTTTCCTTCGCTTTATTTTGATTCTTCGTCGTACACTACCTGTACAATCATACTCCCTGAGATCATAATCAGATTCATGTTCCTCTTTATATTGCAATAGAGCATTATAGTTCTGCTCAGTATCTTTAATATCCTTAGTTACAATTTCGGACCAATCATAATCACCATTAAGAACTCTTATCCTGAGAATTAATGATTTATTGATGAAAACGGTATTTTTCATACTACCCCTCTTTTTTATTGAATACAATATCAAAAGTTTTCAAATTATCCAATTCTTTATAAAGCATCTCACGGAAGAAGCTGTAAAGATTATGTATTTCTTCATCAGAGGAACATCCAAAAGTATTGGCCGCTGCTTGAACTGCATCTTTCATTGAGAAACAAATCTGCGTCCAATCGTCATATTCTTTTTCATCATTAAGAACCTCCCAAATCTTCTTATTGGCAGATTCTATATATTCCTTGTCAAACTTTCTTGTTTTCTTTTTCATGGCTTCTTTTTTACATAAACCCTAACTTCATCGCTATCTCTTCCATTTCACTATATGCGATCCGGTGACAACCGGCAGTCAATACATCGTTCTCATAGCAATTGAATGCCCATTGATTACCTGAAGAATCTATCGCCAGGTCATGTTGAAATTGAGCACCATCATGGAAAGACTTGATACGTCTCCAAAGCCTTTCAGCTTCGGCTTTAGATAATTCAACCCCTTTACTTGTTTCGACTTTTCCTGATTTGACACGAAGCCAAACGTTAGGTTCATCATTAGATGTATAATTCCAAAACGCATTCAACTCTCTGATTTCACCAGCCTTCCACATCTGTATTTTTTCTTCCAGAGTTTTATTTCGGGCTTCATTTTCAATCCGTGCCCTCTCAATAGCGATAGCTTCTCTTACTTCTTGTGACTCACGCCATCTCTGACATCTGGTGACATAATCTGCCCACGTTCCATCTCCATAAACCTCGTCAACGATTATATTTACTGTTCCCAGTACCTCCAAGCTCTGATGATTTAACATGATCTGGAAAATACGCTTTAATTCACGAACATGTTCTTGCTTAACCCTATCTGATTTCCATGCCAATTCATGTTTTGTTCCAAGCCATTCATTTACGTTCTTTTTAAGTAATTGTTTTGGAGTTCCCATATCAAAGAACTCGATGTAAGCCATCAAGCTTTTAAAAGGCTCCCATATAGCAGAGTAATGTATTTCAGTTCTTGCTTTCCTATATCTCTCAGCCGAAGACTTAATAGATTCAAGTTGTTTTACAACAAATAGCATATTACCAGTATCACGCATATCATAACCGACAGAGAAAACCATTGCTCCGGTTGGTATAGCGTGTCGAACATAACATTGATGTTTTGATGTAGAACTGGAGTACGAGCATTGATTAATTAAAAAAGCTTTCTCATCACGTTTATTTCTTACTATTCTCCCAACTTCAAAATGTCGGCCATAAGAATATATACTTGCTCCATCAAAATAGAAGTTACTACCGTTTGCAGATTCTTGTTGTTCGTTTGCCCACAAGTGAGCTACCATTGAGTTATTCATATCAGTTAAGTTTTTAATATCAAATAGTGTTAGAAGACATCAAGGAGTGAATAGCTGTCCATCTTTTTATAGAAAATTCACAACTAACCTCCAGATAAAAAGAAAGCCAGTAGAAGAGAGTATTCTACCAGCTTGATTAAAGAATATGTAATATGTTATTACTTCTTAGCTTGATTCTTTTCAGCTATTCTTTGTTCGTATTTTTCGATACATTCCATTATCATATTACAAAATATATGCCCCTCTTTATTTTCTCCACGGAAATACGCAATCATTTTTAGCAGATCACCATTAAGGCTATATATAAACTTCTCATAATAATGATCTCCCATAACCATACCATAATTTTCACGGAATAGTTCATTCGTTAGAGATTCAGTGAATGGATTTCGATTGTAATCCCATATAACTAATCTTAGAAGTAATTCGAAACTCAATTTTTCCATAATTATCCATTATTACACACAGTTAATTCAATATTTATTACTCTCACGGATGTTCCACAACCATCATAACGATCAAGAGTATTCCCAAAACCGTCATTATCAACAATACTATCACGCCATTCTTCAAACCCTTCTTCGGTACTATCCGACTCAACAGCCTGTTTCCAGAAATATTTCATTTCCGGGTCATTTTCTACAATATCTTTTGCAATATCAGTTAATTCATCTTCGGTCCCTATATAATATTCAGTACCACCATATTTGTATCGTTGTTCACTGTTTAGTTCTTCCCAACCATACTCCATGTTAGAGAAATACTCCCCAAGCACTTTGCCAAGAGCCACAAAACGAGTAGCTTCGTCTTTATCAATATCCAGCACTTTCATCACCGTGTTGACATGTTCTTCATCTGTATCTGGGTCATCACTCAAAGACATTTTAAAATCTTCAACTTCATCATCTTCTTCGTCTTCATTTTCATCTTCGGTTTTTCTTTCATTAAGTTTTGCGATAAGTTCTTGGCTCCTTGAATATTCTTCCTGATCTATTTCTTCACACAATTTTTCAATATCCTCTTCTATATTTTCCGGTAGAACCTTAAATAACCATGCACTTCCATATCGGTAGCCGCGATCCGGCTGAAGACCGTTCCATTCTAAAAGTAATTGCCGATACGTAAAATCGTTCATATTGGAGTTTTTTAATTCTCCTGTATAAAGATCAAACAACCCCATATATAAACCATAATATTTTTCCTCTTCAGGGGATAGCCCGGTTAAATTCAGAGATATTCCTTTCTTTTCTAATTTTTTCCTAATAATTCCACGTACAGTATATTTGCATTCTTTCAACCAAATATCTCTCATCATGGAATGTAAATTTGATTCATAAAGCTCCCTTTTTCCTTTATCCAGGTCTTCTCTTGACAAATTATTTTTATAATAGTAGTATTTATTACATTCTTCACGATATTCTATTTTATTCCTTACCGTTCTATCTATAACCTCACTATAGTTGCATGAAGAGAAAAAATTGGATAAGTAATTAAAATCTTCTTTGTATTTATCCGACCTCAAATACTCCGTCTGTAATTTAGTTCCAGCACATGTATCATTGCAATGATACTCCTTCCATAATTCGATCAACTTCTGTTGACCTTTCGTTCTGGGAACTATATGATCGTAAATCTGACCAAAATTTCCACCCATATTGCCACAGATAGACAATCTTTTCTTTTTTCCATCCGGTATAACCGATAAGTCTTCCCAGTTTTTTCTTTCTCCGGAACCGTCTGTAGTTATTTCAATCTCTAATGTTACTCGATTGTTATTAGCATCAATAAAAATTACATTCTTTTTCATGGTTTTGTTATTTTAGTTAGTTACACTTATGAAAAATAAAATCGACGCAATCACCCGGCAATGTTCCGGCGTCATTATGCGAATAAAAGCCTTCTGTTTCCCAATCCACACTTACAGGATAGCCATCTACCCGTTTTAAGAAGTTCTCGATCTCTTGTTCTTCTTCGTCAGATAACCCTGTATGGTCATCGTTTATCAAAGCTCCAATCCAATAAACTGGGAGCCTGTATTTTATTATTTCTGTTGGCATAATTCTATCAGTTTGTCTCTTATAAATTTGTCTACCAAATCATAATAGCAACAATCACCATTGTATTGATGATTTTCATATTTTTTTGTAAACTCCTTTGTCCACTCGCGAATAATATCAAAAGCTTCTTCACGACCACAATCTATTGTATCAGTCAAAAGAGGTACAGCTTCAGAGGAAATTTCCTGCAAATTCTGGATATATTGAGGGCTTTGCAGCGGTATCAATTTGCAATGTGAATCTTCAAACACAGGCATCAGACCTTGATTTCTGAAGTATGCAGTTGCGAATTTGAAAGCATATAAAGCCAATACTTCTTGTATACCATATTCACTTATAAAAAATGATAGCGGTTGACAAACATAGAATTTATCATTACCAAGACACCCGAAAATCCTATCCAGATTGCCCTCATTACAGTTAGTTCCTCCCAATATCATCAAATCACATCCGGTCTTTCGGGTTCCAAGAATAAATGGTTTATTCTTGTTTTCTGAAAACATGAACGTTTCCTTGTCTATATTAAACCAATCGCTCTGACAGCTTTTTACATCCCGGAGAACGATCTCATCAATTTCACGGGCATATTCTTCTTGTGTTTTCATGCTATTTCGTTTAGTGGACCATTATATAAATCTCCGTTCTTATAATAAAGTCGATCTTCATATTGATTATTATGAAGTTCTTCACGGATTGCATTCTCATCATCGGCCCAATATTCGTATTCTTCATGCCAACATCTGAAGAAACTATCATAGCATTTTTCTATTAAATCCTCCAGAGAAAAATTCTCAGAATAACTACACCAAGAGCTATAATAATCAATAATAGGTTTAAGAAGGTAATAGTCATAACATGCCCCTGTTAATGGGCAATTATCTGCAAAATCCATTATGATTCGACTATGCCTATATTTGTAGTTATATTTCCCATCTATATATTTACCCTGAGTGGAAAAATATTTGCCTTTTGTAATGTATGGCATAATATTATTATTGATATATCGAAACAATAACTTACCACACAAATCTTCTGCGTAAATATCATTACTACAATCAACTGGACATTCAAAGATTGGGGTGTCATTATATTTAAAATCAAAACTATACCCATTATAACCAACCCTCCAGTTACATGAATTGGTATTTGTTATTTTTTCAAAAGCTTTTAGAGACATAACATAATCAGAACCGTAACTCTCCATACACTGATCCATTATGTTCCAGCGTTCACGCTCAATAATTTCTTTTTGTACTTCTTCCGACAATTCATCAAAAGTGTACAATTGCAATATTGTTGTTTTCATTGATTTAAGATTGTGGGGTTTCAAACTCTGCATAAAGACAATCTGCTATATTTGACTGAAAATTATAAGATATTCCTTGTGTACCAAAAGTTTCAAAGAACCAGTCAACAAGAAAGTCGCGGTCCTCGTTAGCTTGTTTACTATCTTCGCCGGTATCCAGTCTGGCGATCATGGCACTTACAAGAGGTGTATCGTATGTGACTTCTCCATAGATATGATAAGGATAGTCATAATCAATATTATTGAAATTACCATATATTTTATGGTCCGGTCTGTGCAGGTATTTCATCATGTCAGAATTAAATTGCCAAGCCATTTCACTGCTCATTTCTTCCAGATATTCATCTGAAAAATTATCCATGATAAAACCTTTATTTTCATCGTCAATCATGTCTTCACGTTTATCTTTGAAGATTTGATGAAGGCATTCCGACATTCTATCAATGTTTATATATTGTTTTTCTTCCATTTACTCCTCACTTTCCTGTTCTTGTTTGTACTGTTTATATCTATCTAATGCCCTGAATGCTTCTTTTATGGTTTCAGAGAGATTATCAAATTTCAACGGTGTTATTTTGGCAAAATATGCAATCCCTTTAGTTTGATAACAACAATTACTGACAAGCCTGTCTGGTAAACCAAATAAACCATTGACTTTAAAGCGGTCCTCTGCTCTTACTTGGAAATGTTCTGACAATATTTTCAGTGCTTCATTACCTGCCTTGACCGCCTCTTCCAAAGTGTCAAATATGCCTATGGTAATTGTCTTGTTACAAGATGTTGCTTGACAGCTACCTATAGGTCTGTCGCTATAACGAAATTCGATTGTCAATAGCTCCTTTTCCATATCCTTTTTATTTTTAAGATTTAACAAGCGATTTCATATTCTTCTTCATATTTGATATGAAGACTGAGGCAGATTTCCTTAGCGGAATAAAGACTATCGTAATTGTTTCCGAAGATTTCCTCCGCACCGTAGTAAGTGAAAAGATCATGTATTCTTGTCGCTACTGGACGGAGCAACCAGTCATTCCAAGTTTCTCCAACGTAAGAACAGAAATACTGAAGATCATCTTTAGCCCATCCGGTCAAGAACATCTCACTCATATCATTTTCATTCATCCATCTATAGGAGAATTTGGTCGGTTCATACGGGTTCCGATAGACACATTGCCATTCTTTCTCTTTTGATACATAGCGAACAAGCAAACCATACTCAAACAAACTTATAGCTTTATTGGCATCGACACCATGCCATAGCGATTTATCGAACTTTTTCATATTTAATCCTCCTTATATTTAAACATTAAATCTTCAGCCAATCCATCCGGGCACTGTTCGTCAAACCAATGCCATACCTCAAACTTATCGGTTCCGGCTGGGAAATCGAGGAAGTCTTCTTCAATTTCATCATCATTGTTTACTGGGATATCACCAAATTCATCCCAGAGCTTTCTTAATTCTTCTAATGTTATCATAGCTTCTCGATTATTTTTACAATAAATTTTCTATTTATAGGTATCTTATATGAACTATTTTTGATACACTTTGTAAAATACACAGGATTCCTTGAATCCGGTTTACCTTCCAATAAATCAACCAAATATTGCTTCCAACTGTCAACAGGAACATTATTTAGTTTTTCAACCAGAATTTTAGCTCCGGACTCCCAATCATAGTACTCTGGATTCCACGGATTACCAATCAATTCAGAAAAACGAACAATAAAACATCCATGCTCCAATTTCTTTACTGAACACTCTTTGATCGTTTCTGAGATAGCAGCCATTATAGCAGAAATCAAATTCTGCTCAATAGTTCGCCTCTCTTCATTAAGAGCCAGCAATTTCCGTTCTATTTCTTGAATTTCTTTATTCATAAGGCTATGATTCTAAAATTTTATCCACAAAATCAGTTATTCTTTTCACAGATTCGTCAGGGAGAACATGTCGTTTCCAGTTCCATCGAAAATGGGCTTTTGATAGATTATAAGTAGACAGTTTTTCATTACCGTCTTTATTTGTCCATTCATAATTATTTTCCGGCTCGTATTCCTTTATCTTTGACTTTACCCCATTACGAAAACTATACAGCATCCTAATAACAGACTCAAAATCTGAATCTATTTCAAAGAGCATGTGGTGTATCTTATCAATTAGAGCTTGATCCTCTTCACACAATTCATTTTCTTTAGCAATCTGACGAATAGACCAGCTTTTCAACTCAGAATATTTCACAAAACTGAGTTTTCCGGGAACCATACGTAATTTATTGTTTCTTTGAAGTAAATCACTTAATTCTTCCACAAACTGTTCTTTCAGTTTCTTTTGTCCAAGTAGGGCTGTATATATACTAACTGTTTTCATATCAACTAAATGCCTTTAATATTGCACCAAACGAATCAAACTTAACACCCAAAGTATCATGTGCATTCTGAGAACCACACTCACATTCTCTAACAGGTTCACCGGAGCCACATTCACATAAGTCAATACCCCAGTAATTAACACAATGGTCACAACAATATGAATCAGGCATCCGATCTGCTTCTCTCACATCCAGATTCAATTGTTCAAACGTTTCTTGATACATACTATTCGATGCTCCGTTATCAAATACAATTGTAACTGCACCACATTGACAGTTACTTATGTGAGTTATTTTCATATCACCTCCTAACCGAAACTTGCTTCAGTCATATTAAGATTAACATTAATATTATCACCACTTATCCACTGTATGTTGTCAAGATCATATTGACAGTGCTCGATAAGAAAACATTCAATATCCCCACCAAATTTCCTGTCAATAAACGATTTATCAACTGTGATAATATCAACATCCAGAACATCAAGACACAATACAGCAATCTTTATTTTTCCTCCCGGCTCTTTCCGAAAGAAACGTACATAAGACTTATCCAAAGTGTACTCTACATACAAAGGATAGCCTATACCCCAGTAAGCACCACCCTTATCATAGGCACCATCATAAGTCAGAGGAACTTTCCGGCAATATATCCGTTGCCCTTCTACAGACTTTCTGTCACCAATATTATCCCTTCCCATCGGTGCTCCACATCTACTATCAACCATACAGATAATAGAATCATAAACCCCTTTACTTGTTAGTTTCATATACCACTGCTGTTATAATACCGGTTCAAAACAAATACTTTTTTAACTCGAATGTGAATCTCTTGGGGAGATCAGCACACCGTATAAACACATTTGTAGCACTATATATGTGTTTTCCTTTAGTGCTACTATAGCCTACGTAATGGAGCCTATAGTACTCCTTGTTACGTAAATAGAATGAATATGACTTTTTCATCAGTTACGATTTTAATTGGTCCAACTTCTTATCTGTTCTGTCAAATTCCACGGCATAGAGGCATCCGCTTTAAAACTTTCCCACTTAATATTATCCTCAAAACCAGGACAATGATGTTTGACGTATTCATAAAAATCCTCACGCTTCTGTTTTACAAAACCACCCTCTTCATCCAGCATGACAATTTTCGGTTTGTTTGCTTCTCGACAACTCTCTGCGGTCTGATAAAATCGCTGGAAGTATTCAGCATCATACTCGTTACCGTTATAATCAATGAATGTGATTTCGCCCTCATAAATTTCTACAACTTTTAAGCGTTCTCGTGGTGTTCTTTTTATCGGTCTTGAACCGTCCCATAGCCAACCATAAAACTGAATACCGTCCCAGATAAAGTGTGATAGGTATCTTAGAGAGAACCACTGCATATCCAACACTTCACAACGTACAGGATTTATTTCTTGTGCAGCATCTTCAACTGTTTTATATATGGGAATGCGTGTAGTGATTATTTCCTCCCCCAATTTGTCACCAAACCAAAAGATATACTCAGTTATTATATTACTCCCACAAATACTGGCATATTTTATTTTCATGCCACGATATTCAGCTTCGCGGATCACTCCGCTCCTGTGCATAAATACTCTTGTTCCAAAAGGAAACGGATAAACTGGTACATGATATTTTTCCATATCGCTATATTTTGTTTTAATTTATTACTATCAAATAGCCCGGCAATGGAGTGAATAGGTGTCCGGTAATTTTACTTTATACATCATTAACTACATGCTATACAAGATAGCTTGCATTACATACTAAGGAATAACAACAGTGCATAGATCGTCCAGTTAAGTACGATTTAAGAGTCCCTGACACACTATGCGAACTGTGTTATTTTATTAGGTAGGAATGCGATATCTCACGACATCATGTAGTATTTATGAAGTTTTTTTTAGAAGTGTAGGCACAACGGGAATCGAACCCGTATTACTGGGAGACTCCCAGATTTACCACCATGTAACTACCTATGAAAAAAGCACCCACAAAATTTGCAGGTGCTTTTAAAAATTACAAAAATAGATTGATTTGAATTGGAAGTTATTTCTTATCTATTTTATTGCCATCTTTGTCATAGCCATAGAATTTACGCCCCCACGGACTTTTGACGAAAATAGCTACTGCCATAATCATAACGAACATCATTATTAAATAAATCGTAGCGTTCATTTGTTACCTCCTTTACTAAAATCTTTTATAAAACTTAAACCCAAAACCAATAATATGCCACAAATAGCCACAGCGGTTATGACATATAGCGATACATTGCTTTTGTCAGAAAACAATAAGGACAACAAAACCGTTGTTAAAACATACTTGGAAACATCTATCATATATTTACCAAGTTCTCTAAACATTTCATCCATACAAATTTACTCTTTATTTATTATACACCCAATAATTATTGCCAAAACTTCGGCTTTTTTCCAGTTACCAGCCAATCAAGAAAGTAACATCCGGCAAAACATACCGCTAGAATTATAATTTCTACCATATCAATTTCTCCTTATTTTATATTTTACAGATGCAATATCATTAAAGAACCCCTTCTTTCTAAGAATCACCCTATCAGGCACCCCACTATGATAAAAGAACAGGTTCGTTTCACCGGTATAAGATTCCCCTTTGTATATAGCCTCTGAATATCCGCGAAAAATATAGCAATGAGTTTCGCTTAATTCGGAAACTGGAATCTCAATTACAGTTTCTTTGGCGTTTACTTGATAAACCACACACATAGTCACAACCGTTATACAAAACGTGACCACACAATACAAGACCTTTTTCATACCATTTATTTTTGTTGTTAATTAGCGCACACCACCGCACCGACACGATAGACTGTGCCGCGCACGTAACTACATACGTTCGCCCACAATATGCAAAGAGGATACAAAAAGAGCGTAATATATTTGTTATAAACACATTACGCTCAATTGATAACACATCTAATTTGGCACACGTTCCCCTATGTTTTTAAAGTTTGATTTCGCCACGCTCTATTTTACCCTGGAGCATAGCATCGAATATTCTTGCTACTGTAAAATTGTTGTTGTATTCCTTTATTACTTTCTCATATACCTTTTTCCCACCTTTCAAGATATATTCCCCTTTTTCGTTTTTCTTTGCAACTTTGGCAGGATAACACATTTTTGTCTTATCCTCATTCCAATAGCTTTCAGCCCATAACTTTACAATATTCGTAAATTCGATTTCTTTGTAGGTTAAACCGATATATTCGAATGCGTCTTTGTAGCCCTCACCCCAAAAAGAGCGAATTGTTTTAATGCAGCCAGACAAGGTTTTTATTTCCTTGTTTGCTTCGCGAATAGACTTTAAAGCGGTTGCCTTACTGTTTACAGACTGATTTTTAACACTTGCTGAATTGTTAGATGTTGCTTTCATAATGATAAGTTTTTTAATTGTTTGTTTATAGTTAATTTGTAGAATGTTGGGAATCGCACCCAATAACAGATAAAATCTATCAAAACGCTACTTTTCAGTTCGTCTCACCCTATCAATCAAATGATATATAGTAAATCATTACCCTCCACCCCACCACGTTAATATAACGTTGAATAACCTGCTATAATCAATTAATACCGTTGTTTTTATAAGACTTACACACACGGTTAACGTGCCTATCCGTACCCATCGGTTTTTTGTTGTGTTGTCACGAAGGGGCATAGTTATCCCCTCACACGTTACCGTTGTACGCTTTCGATTCAATGGTCTGTTATCAGTTGGAAAAAGTACATTATACCTGTTATACGTAGGCATTTCGCCCCTAGTAGTATAACTTTGTCATTCCCTTAATAACAGGTTGAACAGCTTTCAAAATTTCAATGAACGAAGCACTTTTTGAAAAACCCTTTTGTTTTTCGTTTGGCTGATTAAAGAATCATTTTTGTTTTCTCAGTTTGTTCTGTTTGTCTTGTTTGGCTTGTTTCGCTTTGCCTTTTCAGAACACCACTATTAAAACTATTTTTTTAATACGAACAAAATTTTTTCATAGTTTTTTTTCAACTATTCAAAAAGGACCTCTTAAAGCAAACAATGTACGCACGCACGCGAAGAAGGTTTATAATTGATTGATTTTCAATAGATTATAAAATCTTTGTTTTAATGAAAAAAAATTTGTTTTTCTGTTTTTAGAGAAAGAATCGGTTTTTACGTGTATATCAATTCGAAATCAAATATTTTCATAACTTATAATTCTGTTTTTCAATGATTTAAGTAATACAGACTTTTATATAGTTTAAAAACAACTATACATTTTTTCTATTTTAATGAAAAATGAAAGTTCAAAAGGTCAAAATAGGTCCAAAATGTCTTATTTTGATAAAAAAAGACATTTTTAAAACACTTATTATATTGATTATCAGTCATATAACAATTTTAAAAAGAAAAGGGAGGGTGCCCGTAAGGGTGCGAGTACCATACATATACTCCGGCCATTTTTCCAAGTCCCGTTTTAAAATTCAAGGTAGTTATAAAAAAACTATATATACGGACTTTGATTTTTTCCGGAGCCTGTTTTTCCAAGTCTCGTTTTTAAGTAAATTTTAACCTATACTCTACAACAGACATCCTACCCTTCCAGATTAATTTTTTGGTCAATATATCCACAACTTCCAAATTTCACTACTACCCCACTCTCCAGAAATCATTTTAATCGCCTCTGTTACACTTTATTCCTTCAGATGATAGATTTACCAGGTGAAGACATGAAACTCCGTATATGGTCCTTAGAATAGAAACTGGAGGACTTATGTATATAGAGAAGACTATGACAATCAGCGCAAGTACGTTTTTAATACTTTTTTGTCATGTTTTTGCTCAGATTGATACACTTATGCGATATTTGGGGGTTTTATATAAAGCCAATCACTCAAAAATACTACCTTTGTAGATTAAAAAATAGCATATTAGTGAAGACGAATCAAGAAATAAAGGACTACATTAAAACGCTAAGAGCAAGTGATGAAGGCAATGAATATGCCATCGTGCATTACTGTGAAACTAAGCTAAACCTAAAAGTAAAGTTTCAACCCCCTAAAGATTCAATGCCCGTTGCAACGTTCTCCCAATTTAAAGAATGGGCCGAAAGGGACTTTCCTGTTGAGAACTCAGCAATCGTGATAGAAGATCCGGATTGTAACTACGTAAACGCGATTGCATACGTCAGCCGGATTCTTCACGACTCAATAATTCTAGGGGCTTCGATCACTGAAGATGGCAACCTTATCACCAACAAACTATCAATCCCATTTAACACGAAGATCAGAAAAGCTACCCAGAAAGAGGTCAACAGGCTTACTACTGAACTTTTCAATGCTGATATGGAATGGAGTTTTGAATATAGCCGGATTATTGAGCGTTTTATACCGAAGCAATGCAACTATGTTAAATTCGTGTCAAATTCAGGGAAAAGGGGGATCGGTGTGTTCAGGGAGATCACAAAGGACGGGAAAGTTATATTGTTTTGTGTAAAGCTGGAGAATGAGCCGATACAGCATTCCCTAAACGAATATATTGGAAATTCATGTGATATTAGATTTTCATCCGTGTCACAGGTTGAAAAGAATCTTTTTAGAGAAGAACTGGAAAGGGTTGGCAAAATATGGAATGGATACTCCAAAAGAATCGAGCCAATTAATTTCAGACTGAAGAAAGGAAAATCGTATTATTATATCAATGACAAGTTCAATGTGGCCGCAAATCAAGAAACAAACTCTGCTCAGGACAGGCTAAAATTTAATTGTGGCAATTATTTCACCAGCCTTGAAGAGATTAATGAAATGATCGACTATATGACTGAATTTAGAAAAGCCCAATTAGCCCGTCCAGAAAAGACTAAAGGGGAACAGAAAGAAAGATGAAGGTTTATCACGCCTTCATCTTTTTATTTTCCGGAAGGTTGGTTATTAGAATTTTCCCTTTCTGCTTATGATGATACTTGTCACAATACAGCCAAATGTTCTGGAACGGCTCAAAACTTCTCCCCTGCAATTTAAACTTGTCTATAATCACATCCAAAATCTGATCCATCACTTCCGGTTCCACATACATCCCGTTCTCATATCCAAGATCAGTCAGAACCTTTGGAATAATCTCTGAAGCGTTGCATGTTCCGGATGAAGATACTGTTATCCTGGGAAAACGATATTTCTTCAAGCGGTCATAAAATGGATTGCTAATGATTCTTTCATTTTCAGCCTCTTCCTTGAACTTTGGCTGAATCCTGATGAATTTACCGTCATTACCCCCAATCGTTGAATCCTGAGGCTTATTTTGTGCTCTATACCATAATTTCGAGTCTTTGTCCCTTCGCAATTCTGGGAACATGTATATTAGGAGCTGGGGAGAGTCATACAAAACCCTATCGACCTTCATCAATTCCAAATCTCTCATATATCCGGCAACGTAATGGGCCATCTCTTCCAACTCTACTTTTTCATCAACTGGGAAAGATGCTCTAAAGTCTTCTTTGATTATCTCTATTTTTTCCTGATCAGACAGCTTCAATAAACTCTCATCGCAATCTTCTGAAACTGGAAGAGACATGAACTCCTGCCTGATCTCTTCATCGGTCTTCTCTACGTGCTCCGAGTAGTAAGTGTAAACTCTCACTCCGGAACTTTGGAAATATGGAAAAATATCTTCGATGGTTAACTGGGATAATTCAGGGTCATGCGAAAAATAGTCTTCTTTCAATTCACTGAAGAAGGACCGTAACTCTTCTCTTTTTGGTCTGTCCCCTTCAGGAAACTCTTCTTTCATGTCCCGAATCAGAGAATCAATGAATTTTTGATTTTGGCTGGAAGTCAGTGTACCGGTCCTTTCGTTTTTCAAATTTTCTCCATTTTCAAAATTTTCCGAAGCTGTC
>OMGR01000181.1_pt1 | contig 55675 bp, 36 predicted proteins | sample 1646061 | NCBI WGS metagenome assembly OMGR01 (sample SAMN05578583, study PRJEB25193) | human gut metagenome | biome: Human Microbiome; feature: human-associated habitat; material: feces | host: Homo sapiens | place: USA:Birmingham | reverse complement strand
ATCCACCGTCACTACCGTAGCCGGACAATTAGACGTGAAAACGGCAGCAGACGGTCCGGCTTTGGAAGGATCATTCGGACGCCCTGTCATGCTAGCTGTCGACAATGAAGGGACAGTATTGGTCGCCGACGACGGGGGCAAAATGGTCCGGATGCTATCTATACAGGACAACAAACTCAGCACTGTTCTTTCAGGAATGCACGAACCCTGGCAATGTTCGTTTAATCTGGATTTTACAAACTATTATGTATTGGAAAGACGTACAGCCATGCGCCCGCTTCTTTTCTACGGTTTGTATAAATCGAGTAACTGGCAGGAAGCCGAGGCTTACTATGATCAAAAAAATGAAAAAGGAGACTATATCGCCGGTGCTATGGATTATTTCGGACTAGCTGCTGACAACGATTATGTCTTCCTGTTATCTTCATCGGGTAAACGACTGATCCGCGTGAACATAGCGACCAAAAAGGTAGAACTGATCGGAGAAAATCTGAACATGGATTCGTGGGCACACATTGCCTATAACAAAGTGAACGGATACCTATATATCACTTCCGAAGCTTGGGGACGTCTCTACCGCCTGGATCCTTATCATACTCCGGCTGGACATACCACCCCGTGGATAACACAAAAAGAGGTGGAACATATTGTCGGAACAGGAAAAGGTACGGCAATAGAAGGTAACGGAAAAGCGGCACAGCTCGGAGAGATAGAAGGTATGGCTGCCGATCAGGAAGGAAACGTCTATTTGGCAGACTATAGCAATCATGTCATCTGGAAAATAGACGAAGAATTCAATGCTACCATCTTCGCCGGAGTCCCCGGAGAATCCGGATATAAAGACGGAAAACCTCAAGAAGCACTCTTTTATAAACCCTATGATGTAGCAGCTACCCCCGACGGTATCCTTTATGTAGCCGACACCTACAATTATTTGATCCGTTGTATTGCTATTCAATAACCATAGATTAAAATACATAAGAATGAAAAAATATATCGCATTGTTCGTCATATTTATGACGATACTACCGGCTTTTGCCCTGGCACAGACAACGATTAAAGTTGAAGGAGTAGTCACAGATGCTAATAATGAGACACAGATCGGTGTGAACATCTACCCACGCGATAATCCGACGCAGGGAACTGTCACGAATCTGGACGGGAAATACACGATTGAGGTTAAACCCGGTACGACACTGGTTTTCTCCTACATCGGATTCAAATCGCAGGAAATCAAAATTGGAACAGCCAAGTCTCAAACAATCAACGTTGTACTGGACACCGATGCCCAACAACTGGAAGAAGTGAGTATTGTCGGATACAGTACGCAACGAAAAGTGAGTGTGGTCGGGGCCATCACAAGTGTTAAACCTACTTCACTGAATGTCGGCGGTGTTACCTCCGTCAGTAACGCCCTTGCCGGACGTGTGGCCGGACTGATCGGTATCCAGCAAAGCGGCGAACCGGGCAATGACGTCTCTGAATTCTGGATTCGCGGTATCAGTACCTTCGGGGCTAACAGCAGCGCATTAATATTGATAGACGGAATAGACCGGGGAAGTTCCAGCCTGAACGAACTCGCACCCGAAGATATCGAAAGTTTTTCTGTCCTGAAAGATGCTACTGCTACGGCGGTATATGGGGCCAAAGGAGCCAACGGAGTCGTATTGATCAACACCAAGCGTGGCGCAGAAGGGAAAGTATCGATCAATGCCAGCGTAAAAACAATGATCGAAACACTACCCAGGCTTCCGAACTATCTACGGGCTTATGATTATGCCAAACTAGCCAACGAAGCAAAAGTGGTGAGAGGCGACAGATCGGTCTATTCACCCGAAATATTCGATATCATAAAATATCATATGGATCCTGATTTGTATCCGGATGTCAGCTGGCAGGACGAGATATTGAAAAAACGGACATTGGGTGTACAAGGAAATATCAATATCTCCGGTGGTAGTAAACTGGCTCGTTATTATATGAGTGCATTCTACCGGACCAACGATGCCATTTACAATCAAACCGGCATGGACCGTTACCACTCGAATGTCAGACGTAACCAATATACCTTCAGAAGTAATATCGACGTCGATCTGACCAAAAGTACACTGGTGAGCTTGCTTTTGTCCGCCAAACTGGTCGACATGAACCGGCCGGGTATGGGTACAACCAAAGAGATATGGGGCGCACAGGCATCCTTAACTCCCTTGACAGTCCCGGTTGTCTATTCAAACGGGCAACTTCCGGCTTACGGAAAAGGGGAACAAACCTCTCCATCTGTATTACTGAATGAAACCGGATTTCTGACCGACCGCGACAACTCCATCGAATCATTACTGAAAATAGAACAATCACTCGATTTCATCACAAAAGGATTAAAAGTAACCGGTTCTCTGTCATTCGACAATTACAACAATCACCTTACCAGCCGGACTAAAATGCCGGACCTGTATAAAGCTACTGATCGCAACTGGAACACCGGCGAACTGATGACACTCAAAACAGTGGTTGCCCAACCGATGACTTTCAAAAGTACTTCATATGGGATCCGTACTATTTATATAGAAGGGAAAGTCGAATACAACCGATTGTTCGCCGAAAAGCACCGTATAGGAGGTCTGTTCTTATACAACCAGAAAGACTATCAACGGACAGATGCAGATGGCGAACTGGCTTCTATCCCTCATCGTAACCAGGGTATTGCCGGACGTCTTACCTATTCTTATAATGATATCTACTTCATAGAAGGTAATTTCGGATACAACGGGTCTGAGAACTTCCCCAAAGGGGAACGTTTTGGATTTTTCCCTTCGGGAGCCTTGGGCTATGTACTTTCCAACTATCCGCTGATAAAAGAAAAAGCTCCGTTCATCAGCACTCTGAAACTCCGTTATTCGTACGGATTAGTAGGAAACGACCAGATCAGCAACGATGTCCGCTTCCCCTACCTCACAACCGTCAATATGAATGCACCGGGATATGTGTTCGGCGACCAGCATCAGAACTCGGGTGGTGGAGTAACCGACGCCGTATTAGGATCAACCGGCCTGGTCTGGGAAAAAGCAATTAAGCAGAACTTCGGTATCGACCTGACACTTTGGGAAGCACTCGACATCACAGTAGATGCTTTCATCGACAAACGTAATAATATTTTTATGGAACGTGCAACTCTACCAGGCACTATCGGTGTCGGCACCAAACCCTGGGGAAATGTAGGTAAAATGAAAAGCTGGGGAGCTGACGGAACTGCTTCTTATACCCATCGTTTCGGCAATGTAGCGGTTGAATTACGCGGTAACTTCACACTGACAAGAGATAAAATCATAGATTATGATGAGGTTCCTCCCCGCTATCCTTATCTGGCCAAAAAGGGAACCAGCTATGGTGTGACCCGGGGATTGATCGCCTTAGGACTCTTTAAAGATGAAGATGATGTGAAGAACAGTCCTACACAATTCGGGAAAGTCCTTCCGGGAGACATCAAATATCAGGATATCAACGGCGATGGCCGTATAGACGATTATGATATCGCACCTATCGGTAATTCCAACGTCCCGAAAATCCAATACGGGTTTGCAACCAGTGCCAATTGGAAAGGTTTCGATATCAGCGTCTTTTTCAGAGGAGCGGCACAGGTGGATTACTTTATGGGGGGCAACGGATATTATCCGTTCGCCGGAGGTGTGACCGGTAACGTTCTTTCTATTGTAAACGATCAGAGCAACCGCTGGACACCGGCATCATATTCAGGAGATCCGTCGACAGAAAATCCGAATGCCCGTTTCCCTCGTCTTACATACGGAGAAAATATAAATAACAACCGTCCCTCTTCTTTCTGGCTCGCCGATGCAGGGTATCTTCGCTTGAAAACGCTTGAAATAGGATATACGGTCCCTAAAAAGATTTTGTCGAAAATAAACATGACAAACCTGCGTATCTCTTTCCTCGGCGACAACTTATGTGTCTGGGATAAAGTGAAATTATGGGATCCCGAACAAGCAAGCGACAATGGAGCTGTTTATCCCATCACCCGTTCCTATTCTATGGTTTTACAAGTTTCATTTTAATATATCGGATCATGACTAGCAAAAAAATAAAAACAAGAATATTTGCTTTCTTATTTGTTATCCTCAGTAGTGCAGGCATCACATTCCAATCGTGCAGTTTTTTGGATATAGACCCGTATGTGGCCGACCTTTTCACTCTCGATACAGTCTTTGCCAAAAAGGAATATACACAGAAATATCTGAACAATGTATATAGTTATCTGATAGACTACGGTTCGCCGAGTGCCTGGACAGACAATGCGCAACCCTGGGTATTAATAAGCGATGAGGGTGTAGCCGGATACAAACGGAACAGGCATAATTACAATTACTTCTGCAATAATGAAATGAAAGCGGAAGATCTGGATCATTTCGATTACTGGAATTATTTCTACGAAGGGATCCGCAAAGCCAATACATTTATTCAAAGAGTGAACGAGTGCCAGGAAGTAAGTGCCCTACAACGGTCGGAATGGATCGGTCAGGCCACATTTATAAAAGCGATGATCTATTTTGAACTGATGCTGGCTTACGGCCCGGTCCCGATTGTACCTGATACGCCGGTAGATTTCGACACCCCTATCGACCAGATGATGGTAGAGCGCAATACCTGGGACGAATGTAGCGATTATGTATCTGCCCTACTGGAAGAAGCAATCAAATTACTACCCACACAGGTCAGAGACAATTCAGAAATAGGACAGGCAGTAAAAAATTCTGCACTGGCAGTACTGTCACGCCTCACTCTTTATACAGCAAGTCCGCTTTATAACGGTGAAAATAGTGAGTTCAGCGATTTTACGAACAATGCAGGCGTACCGTATCTTAATCCGGTCAAAGACATAAGGAAATGGGCCGTCGCAGCCGCCAATGCCAAACGGCTCGTCGACATCAAACCCAATGATCTGTATACTGTTCCCCGAATGGAAAACACACCTCATTTCCCGGTTCCGGCTGCCGAACAAGCTGATTTTCCGGACGGCGTAGGGGGTATCGATCCTTATCATTCCTATATAGATATGTTCAACGGCGAATGTGTATTGGCTTCATCCAACCGGGAGATTCTGTTTTCCCGCCAAAATACGGGGATTAACGGAATGAACAAATACAGTGCCCCTGGTGTACTGAATGCCTGGAATGTATTCTTCGTTCCGCAGGTATTGGTCGACGCCTACTACATGATCGACGGCCGTACTATCAACAACGCAAGTGAAGCTTACCCCTATGAGGAAGGTTATACAAATACGGACCTGGTGTTTTCAGGAGAAAAAAGCAGCAATGGTTTTACCCTGCTGAGCGGAACTCACAAATGGTATGCAAACCGTGAGATGCGCTTTTATGCCACAATCGCCTTTAACAATTCCTATTTTCCTTCCACTTCTACCCCACCTGATAAAATCGACCAGCAAGATGGTAAAGTTGCTAAATATTTCAGCGATTCAAAAAGCGGCAGGGATTATGCCCTGAACCGTCCGCAGGGTGAAGCCGAGGAATATCCGATGACAGGTTATCTTTGCCGGAAATTCCTTCATTATGAAGATTCATGGATCAGCGGAGGAAGACAAAAAACAAAATATTGCCCGGCTTACCGCATGGCAGAAGTCTATTTGAATTATGTGGAAGCAATGAATGAACTGGACCAGTCGTACACGATCAACGACATTACCGTGACACGCAATACGAGTGAAATGAAACGCTGCTTCAACCTGATCCGGTATCGTGCCGGTCTACCGGGTATCACAGATGCCGATGTTGCCAATGCTGATAAAATGAGAGAACTGATTGCCCGTGAACGCCAGATAGAGTTTGCCTGGGAAGGACGCCGTTATCACGATCTCAGACGTACGAAAAAAGCGATCATCTATGAAAATGCACCGGTTATGGGATGCGATGTCAGTGCGACAGAAGCTGAAAAAGATAAATTCTATAACATCATCCAGGTGAAAGAAAGAGACTGGATCTATAAGGTCTTTACCCGCAGGCAGACTTTCTTCCCGATCCCTAAAAGTGAGGTAGACAAAAATCCGAATCTGGACCAAATGCCCGGATTCTAATAACATGTTTTACACATATACATATTAATACCATTTATTATGAGATCAAATATATTAAAGCATATATTACTTTTCTCGTCAGCCTGTTTCTTCTGGAGTTGTACGAGTGAACCTGCTGATTTCGGTGAACAATACAAGAAAACACTTTATATTGTAAATAGCCGCGATATGCTCTATGTCGGCGAACATGCATATGGCAGCGAAAATAATTCCATGCAATTTTCAGTCTATTGTGCTTCCTCCGAACCCATCAAGTCCGACCTGACGGTTCAGTTGGAGATCAATCCCAAAGCACTCGACTCACTCAACAAAAAAGTGCATTGGGGAACCCCTTATATACCGACAAGCAATTGTTACCCAAAGAAAACTATACATCGACAGACCTATCTGTGACCATTCGGGCAAACGAACAATATGGCGTACTGGATATACCGTTCGATCCACAAAACCTGGATCCTGATGTTTCGTATGCACTCCCTATCACGATCGCCTCAAACAGTGCGGGTTATGATGTAAACGAGGAACTAAGCACGATGGTTTATGAAGTAAAAATGATCAATGGATTTTCAGGTGATTTTGCAGGTAGTTCAATAGAACTACCTAAAACGATTCGCTCGGTACAGCCTGTTCTGAAAGCCATCTCTTCCAATTCTATCCGTATGCCGATTCACACATTATCCGGAGAAGCAAAATATATAAAAACAAACTTCATGCTTCTTAACATCGGTACAGATAGCACCTCTGTTACTATAAAACCCTGGCTGGATGCAAAAATAACAGATTCCGGGAAAAGTTATTACGACAGAAAAAAACAAAGCTTCTATCTGAGATATACTTATACGAATGAAGAAGGGGAAACATTCGATATTGAAGAGAAAATAATCAATATAAATGCTCCGGTAACAGATACCGAAGAGCAATAAAGATATAGAATGAAGGTGTTGCAAAAATAGCATTTCGCTTTTTACAACACCTTCATCTAAAAATATCTTATTTACTTTGCCACTTCCTAAATTCTCTATAACTTCGTAAATTCTTCCATGTAAGGAAGATATGAAGTTCCCATGAAAACACTCCGAAAAGTTATCGGTTATATTTCCCTTTTACTGTTTTGCCTGCAGGCTCCAGGGCAGGAAACAGACAGTGTGATCAACAAACTCACCCACTATATCCGTGCTACGGATCAGTTTTCGCAATATATACCACGGGAAAAAGTGTATCTCCATTTTGACAATACCAGTTATTACCAGGGTGATAATATCTGGTTCAACTGTTATGTGGTAACTTCCGAACTACACGAAGCGACCGGATTAAGCAAAACACTATATGTAGAACTATTGAATCCCGGCGGTGAAATCATAGATAAACGGGTGCTGAAGGTCGAGAACGGACAGTGCCACGGAGATTTCACATTAGGGCAACTTCCTTTTTATTCCGGTTTCTATGAAGTCCGTGCCTACACAAAATATATGTTGAACTTTGGCGAAGATGCTATCTTCTCCCGCCTGCTGCCGGTATTCAACAAGCCGAAAACAGAAGGGAACTATGAGGAAAAAGATATGCTGAAATACGGATACGGCAAATATCCGAAGAAACGGGAAAAGCCTCAAAAAGGGAAAAAGGTCAATCTGAAATTCTATCCGGAAGGAGGAAACCTGATCGAAAATATACCTTCACGGGTTGCATTCGAAATAACAGACGCTTTCGGAAACCCGTTGGAAGCAACCGGAAAGATCATAAACCAAGACAAAGAAGAAATAGCAGGTTTTGCCGTAACACACGACGGAAGAGGTTTCTTCAATTACACCCCGAACGCGGGTAAACGAAAAGCGGTGGTCGACTACAACGGTAAGAAATACCAGTTCGACATGCCTCAGCCGTTGCCACAAGGATTTACCTTGCAGGCAGATAACCTTTCATCTTCCGACAGCCTTGAAATATCTTTACAGAAAAATGAACAGACACCGGCAGAGATGCTGGGAATGGTCATTATCTGCAGAGGAAAACTATATAATTATTGCCTTGCCAACGTGCTGCACAATGAACCGGTCCGTTTCAAAGTGGACAAAACGATATTACCTTCAGGCGTTTCGCAAATTGTCTTATTCAACAGTAACGGAGACATACTTTGCGACCGTTTGATATTCATTCATAAAGAAGAACAGCTGACGATCAGGTCCAAAGCCGGAAAAGAGACATACGAACCGTATGAAGCCGTCGATATGGAGTTCACGGTAACCGATCAAAATGAGAACCCGGTACAGACATCTTTCTCCTTATCGGTAAGGGACGGCATGAACGAAGTCAAATCGGATTGCAATATCCTGACAGACATGTTACTTGCGTCCGATATAAAAGGATACGTCCATAACCCGTCTTACTATTTTGAAGCAAACGATTCCGTCCACCGTTCCTCTCTCGACCTGCTGATGATGGTACAAGGCTGGCACCGCTATTCCTGGAAGCAGATGGCAGGAACAGAACCATTCGAATTGAAATACACACCGGAACAGGGTATCGAGATGCACGGCCAGGTTGTTTCCTTCGTCCGGAAAAAACCTAAACCCAATGTTACGATATCCTCCTTCCTTCTCAAAAGAGGTGAGGAAGAAGAGGCTGCCAGCGCATTCGATATATTTACAACCGATAGCCTGGGACATTTCGCTTTCCGGGCCGATATAACCGGGAAATGGAATATGATACTGGCCGTAAGCGAGAAAGGAAAGAAAAAAGACCACCGGATCATACTCGACCGCCTTTTCACCCCGGAGCCGAAAAGATACCGTTATCCGGAGATGCAGGTCACTGTTGCAGATCAGGAAACAGAGAAAGCAGAAGAAACAGATGCAGAAGAAGTTCCAGAAATACAAGAACCGGAGGAAGATATCAATGCTTTCCTGACAGCCTATGAAGACTCTTTGGCCAAAGCGGGGAATAAGGAGAAAGTTCTCCGTCTAGACGAAGTGACCGTAACCGCCAAAAAGAGATCACGGGAAAAGGATATTTTCAATAACCGTTCCAAATCGATTGCCTTTTATGATGTTCAGTCCGAATGGGACGATATAACAGACCAGGGAAAATATATCGGAAAAGATATACATGAACTGATGATAAATATGAATAACAATTTCAGAAAAACCTTCTCCAGACAGGACGAATACCTGCAATATAAAGGGAAAATGCCTCTCTTCGTCATCAACTACGAACCGACCATGGCTACTGAAATGGACTACAACAAATACAAACTGATACGACTCGAGGCTATCAAATCCATTTATATCAATGAGGAACTTTCTATCATGTGTAAATATGCAGATCCCAGAATGTCACCTTTGGAGGTAGACGATTTTTACAGTTGTGTCGTTTTTATCGAGACATTTCCGGAAGATAAGATACCGACGGATGCCGGTAAAGGGGTACGAAAAACCTGGCTGGAAGGCTACAGCCAGGTTAAAGAATTTTACAATCCGGATTATTCCATCCTTCCGCCGGAACCCGATTACCGCCGCACACTCTACTGGAATCCTTCAGTGACACCCGATGAAAAGGGTAAAGCTGATATCAGGTTCTATAATAACAGTAGCTGCAAAAAGTTCAGCATCAGTGCTGAAACGATTACCGCAGACGGAATAATCGGTATTTATAAATGATCAATATAAGTATAACTGTTTCATTTTCTGAATATCCACGCCTAACGTCTCCGTCAGGAACTTAGCCATGGAGCCGTACTTTTCGTCTATCTTATTATAAGCAGCATTCAGATATTTCTCATCGACAGTAACTAACGGAGCAATTTGAGGATAAAATTTCAAATAGGTATCGTACTTACCTGCGATATAATTCTTACTAAGCATATAATCCTTCATTATCGTTTCTTTATCTACACCGAGAGCCGATAGAATAAGCATGGTTGCAACCCCTGTACGGTCCTTGCCTGCCGAACAATGGTAACTCAACGGCAAAGAACTTTCATCCTGAACATATTTAAAAAATTCTTTATACTTAGCTACATAATCGTCATAACTCACCATTTCGATATAAGCATCCACCATAATCTGAGCAGTCTCTTCCTCACTAAGCCCCTTTGATATACTTCCGATAATCTCATCTGAAAATATATTACCGGCATTGATATCCAGATCATAAGGATTCTTTACCGTAGACGGTAACTTATCAGGAGCAGCAGGCAGCATACCGCCCAATCCACCTTCTTTTTCCGTGGCAGTACGAAAATCGACAACAGTTTTCAATCCGGTACTTGCCAGATAGGCAAGGTCGGCATCCGATAATTTATTCATCTCATCCGTGCGGAACAATTTTCCCCAACGTACATATTTACCTTCACTGTTCTTTATACCGCCCAGATCCCTGAAATTATATCCGTTAACCGGCAAAAGCCTTTCAGCCAACAAAGCCTGGCCTTCCGGGTTCTTGAATAGGAAAAGCTGTCTCTTCGTAGCATCGACACTCAAATCGAAAGAGCCTTTTCCGGTACCGGTCAGGCAAGGAGTGTTCATATCGATATCTTCTGCTGTAGTACCGGCATATAACTCCCAGGCTTTATCGGAAGTCACACTCAGCACAGCCTTTTTCGTTTCCTTATCACGGGCAATCCCGGCATCTCCGCTTACATCTTTTCCCGAATAGCCGATTGTGGTTTTTTCATCATCGTCTCCGCAAGAGACAAACAGTCCGGAAACACAAAACAGCAGCAATAAATAGTAAGATAAATTCTTTTTCATAACGCTTTTTACTCATTAATAAATAATTTAAAGGCGCGCAAGATACAGATTTAAAACTAATTACTCAAAGACAGCCAACCTTTTAGCCTCATAAATGAAATATAGAATATCGTTTATTTATTTTAGAATATAAAATAAGATCCGATCAGAAATAACTATCCTCTTTTCCGATTCAAATATCCGGCAAAACAGTTCAGCAAGATAAATCCACAACTCTGCAACTACAATTATACAAACCGGTTTCTTCTTCTTTACTTTACAGATATAAAAGAAAGACTTATGAAAGCAATATTTCGGAATTTCCTAGTCACTCTCCGACGATTCAGGCTGGCTTCTGTTCTTAACATTCTCGGATTAAGCGTCGCATTTGCTGCCTTCATTATTATAATGATACAGGTCAGGTACGAACGGACATTCGACACAAGCTATAAAAAGTCCGGTCGCATCTACCGCATCGAGTCTACACTGATTCCCACAGGTTCGAGTCTTTCGTCACGGGAAGCATATACAGCCTTTTGTGCGCGTCCTCTGATCGAAATGCTACTTCCTTCCGTCCCCCAGATCGAGTCCTATTCCATCATGTACGGAGCTTCTTCCGAAATATATGCAAAATATGAGACACCAAAAGGGGAAGCACGAGGAATGATGCTCCCGATACGCAAAGTATCGGATGGCTTTACAGATGTATTCGATACGGAGATACTCGAAGGAACGTCCGTTTCCTTGTCCGAACCGGGAAAAGCCATATTACCAGAAAGCCTGGCACGGAAAATGTTCGGACAAACCTCTCCCATTGACAGGCAGATCCTCTTTCCGGATGGTACTTTCTTCACTGTGGGTGCCGTTTACAAAGATTTTCCGGAAAACACCAGCCTGATAAATGATGTAAAAATAAATCTGGAAGACGAATATAAAAACGACTGGACAGATTGGACATTTTCTCTTTTCGTAGTACTGGCACCAGACGCATCTCCGGAAGAAGCAACCGGGCAACTTATGGATTTTTTTGAGAAAACAGGAATGGTCAAACAAATGGGATTTACCCAACCGGTGTCCTTCCGGCTTGATCCGATAGAAGATATCTATTACCGGCACGACATAAGCCTGGATATTGCCCCTAAAGGGAACCGGATATTAACGAATATCCTTCTATCCATCGCATTATTGGTTATTGCCATCGCTACCGCCAATTTCCTGAACTTCTCTGCGGCACTCACTCCGGCACGGATAAAAAGTATAAACATACGGAAAGTATTGGGAGAATCCACTGCCGCCCTCCGCTTCGCTCTTATTTTCGAGGCTTTAGGCATTTGCCTGCTCGCTTTTCTACTAGCTTTATGCTGGGTATGGTCTTTCCATAAGACCGGTCTATCTTCCATACTTCTTACCCCCGCAGAACTTCTGAAAAATACGGACACTCTTTGGCTAACATTCTTTCTAGCAGGGGTAACCGGTATAGCAACAGGGATATACCCAGCAATCTATATGACCTCGTTCCGTCCTGCCCTGATCCTGAAAGGAACATTTGGCATGAGTCCGGTAGGCCGTAAAATCCGGATCGTATTAACGGGATTCCAGTTCCTGATATCAACAGGACTCATCACCTCCGCTTCCTTTATATGGCTACAAAACAGGCACATGTACCATATGAAAGGAATAATAAATGACAACCGGATAGCAACAGTCACACTGGATAAAGAGATCATGTCCCAACACGGAGAGATACTGATCGGGAAACTGAGATCGGCTCCTTCGATAACAGATGTGGCTTCTTCGGACTGGCCTGTCGGTTTTCTGGATTACTATCTTTATACATATACTAAATCTCCGCAAGATGAAGATATCATGTATTACTTCATTCCCGTCTCTTATAATTTCGCCGATATGATGGGACTTGAAATTATCGAAGGACGCAGTTTCGATAAAACAGACCTGTCAGCTCCGGAAGAGAAACTGATCCTGAACGAATTAGCCGCTCGCCTGTTCAATGTAAAACCGGGAGACAAGTTAGCAAACGGCAGCCAGGTTATCGGCATTATCAAAAACTTCCACTTCATGAATCTCCGGAAGAAGATCGAGCCGATGGCACTCACATCCAGACAACCTCAGAACCAGATCCAACAGCCGACTCTTTATATAGGTACAACCGAAAATGCTCATGCCGCTGTCAAAGAGATCGAACACTGTATAGCAGAAATCGACCCGCTATATCCGGCCGAGATCAAATTTTATGACCAACAATTTGAACAGACATACCAAAAGGAACGAAATACATCGCTCCAAATAACCTTGTTCAGTTTGCTTGCAATAATCATTTCACTGATGGGAGTATTCGGATTGGTTACATTTGAAACCCAATATCGCCGGAAAGAAATAGGTATCCGTAAGATCCATGGAGCTACGGTGGCAAAAATCCTCATCATATTCTATAAAAAGTTTGCCTGGATAATCTTGATCAGTTTCTTTCTCGCTACACCGATAGTCTGGTACGGACTGGATAAATGGCTGGAAAACTTCGTTTACAGGACAGACCTGCACGGATGGGTCTTTGTTTTATCCCTGCTCATCGTGATGATAATTACGTTTGTGACAGTCACCTTACAAAGCTGGCAAGCGGCAAAAAGCAATCCCGTACACTCACTGAAAAATGAATAAAAAAGACTAAGTTTGCAAGAGTATGAAAAAGAACAAAAAACTGAACGTAATTATCGGAACGCTGATATTCAGCATTATATTCGCGTTGTTTTTTAAATGGTGGACCAGCGGCAATCCGTTCCAGTTATCGACGATACTCTTCGGTACTATCATCTTCACGATTATCCTGGTCTCACTGGGTATCAGCAATACCTTTTTCGGCTATTTTCTGGCAATGCCGATAAAGAGAATAAAGAAGGTTATTATACCAGCCTTCCTTCTCTTCATGCTCATCATCTTACTAATATCTCTTATTATCATCGGCTTGCAGATCTACCTGTTTCATATGATCATGGGACTGGACACCACCCACTTCATTAATAACTTATTCGAAGTGGAGTTTCCCCAGACCATCAAATATTATTCAGTCTGCGCTTTGATCGCTTCCGCTTTCTTCTTTTACGACACCTGGCGGCAAGCAGTCGACCGTGAACAGCAACTAAGAGAGGAAAACCTGAAATACAAATACCGGACACTAAAAACACAGGTCAATCCGCATTTTCTGTTCAATAGCCTAAATACACTATCCGAAATCATCTATGAAGATACCAGGAAAGCAGACAACTATATCCAGCAGCTTGCTTCCATCTATCGGTATATCCTGGATAACGAAGAGACCGACCTCATCCCGTTGAAAGAAGAAATAAGATTCGTCAACAAGTATTTCAATCTCCAAAAAGAACGGGACGGGGACAAGATCCGATTAGAAATAGACATCCGGCAGACCGAAAGGTACAGCATCGTCCCAATCTCTTTACAGATATTGGTGGAGAATGCCCTCAAACATAATTCGGCATCCGAAAAGACTCCATTGCGAATTGTTATCCACAAGGAGGACGAACCATTCATTGTTATTTCCAACAACATTCAAAGACGAAGTACACTGAAAAACTCCCCCGGAACAGGGTTATCCAATCTGAAGGAAAGAGTCAGGCTGATCATGGGAAAAGAAATGACGATAGAGACAGATAACAACCTGTTCACAGTAAAACTACCAATCAACAGCATATAACATGAAAGTATTGATCATAGAAGACGAACAACCCGCAGTGCGTAAGTTGGTCCGTTTATTGCAGGAAGCAGATAAGCAAATAGAAGTCCTCGGCGTACTCGGTTCGATTGAACAGACAATAAACTGGCTCACCAGCCATCCGGCTCCCGAACTGATATTTATGGATATCCAACTGGAAGACGGGATCAGCTTTGAAATCTTTGAAACTTGCCGGGTACAAACACCTGTAATCTTTACAACAGCTTACGATGAATACGCCCTGAAGGCATTCAAAGTCAATAGTGTCGATTATCTTCTGAAACCGATAGCCCCGGACGCATTGAAAACTGCGCTGGAGAAATTCAACACTTTCCACAGACAGCCGATAAATTATTCCAGACTGGAATCCATCATAAGCCAGCTACAGCCTAAAACAAAGGAACGTTTCCTCGTTAAAGTCGGCGAGCATTACAGGTCGATACCGACCTCTTCCATCGATTGCTTTTTCATCCTTGAAAGAAGCATCTTTATCCAAACCGATACCGGAAAGCATTACGCAATAGATCACTCTCTGGATAAAATCGAACAATTGGTCGATCCCGGTCTTTTCTTTCGTGTCAACCGAAATTTCATTGTAAATTATACAGCTATCCGGGATATTATCACCTACTCTTCCAGCAGATTAAAGATCATCCTCAACAATCAGACAGAGAAAGATGAGATACTTGTCAGCCGGGAACGGGTGACGGAGTTTAAGGAGTGGATGGACAGATAATACCCCTCGCGATTACTATCTGTCGCGAGGGGTATTCCGGACAGAGATGGATACCTACTCTATTACAGCAGCAAAGCCTCCGTTTCTGACCATCTTAATTTTGATTATATCATTCTTCTTAACAGACGATTCGTTCCGACGATAATCCATGGCCTGACGACCTGCATTGATACCATCTTTAAAAGAGGTCATCTTATAGTTTCTGCCATCGTTGAGAAAATCAAGACAGATATCTATCTCACGCACATCCTTGCTATTATTGGTCATGCCACCGATAAACCATTTATCCCCTTTACGTTTAGCTACAACAGCCACTTCTCCTACTTCAGCGGCCAAAGCAATGGTCTCATCCCAGGTTGTCGGTACCCGAGTAATAAATTCCGTACAATCGGCATTACGATAATAGAGAGTAGGATTGTCAGCCAACATTTGCAAACCACTCTCAAAGATAACGTACAAAGCCAATTGATAAGCACGCGTCCCGATACTTCCGGAATTGGGGCGGTCAGCACGGTAAACATTGGGTTGGAAACTATTCATGGCTCCGGGAGTATAGTCCATAGGACCCACAGCATTACGCAGGAAAGGATAATAAATACTATTATCCGGAGTACAACCGCCCATTTGCTCCATACCCCTCACACCTTCATAAGAAAGTACGTTGGGGTATTTGTATTCCAATCCGGCAGGTTTGAACGAGCCGTGAAAGTCAACAAAGAGCTTATACCTGGCAGCCTCTTCTGCCACTCTTTCGTAGTAGTTGACCATCCATTGATCACTGCGGTCCATAAAGTCGATCTTCACCCCCTTTACACCCCATTCGGCAAAAGTTTTAAATAAATCCATGTGATTCTCTACAGTCAACCAGGTAAGCCACAAAACGATACCGACGTTCTTTTCCTTACCATAGCGAATCAATTCATGTACATCTACATGGGGATTAGGAGTAAAAGGATCGCGGGTACTTTGGGCCCAACCTTCGTCCATAAGAATATAAGATATACCATATTTAGACGCAAAATCGATATAATACTTATAAGTCTCCAGGTTATATCCCGAAACAAAATTAACATCCGGACCATAAGGGCAAGCATCGTTCCACCATTCCCAACTTACCTGTCCGGGGGTAATCCAGGAAGGATCCCCGATTACACTTTTCGTTGCCAGCCTGAAGGTCATCGTGTTTTCGATCAGTTGTTTGTCATCTTTGGTAATGACAAAATAACGCCAGGGATAAGTTCTTTTTCCGGAAGTCTTAGCAATATAATCAGCTTCCTTCAACAACTTGAGGCTACGGTCGCCATCTTCACCAAACTCCAGCGGATTGTTCGGGAAAGTGGAAATCAGGCCGTTTTGTCCATTACCTTTAAGAAACATACAAGGATAATCCGAAAGATCAGATTCTGAAATCAATATCTTGTATTGCTTCCTGGTATCAATCAGTAATGGAAGAACAGCCTTCTTATCTTCGGGAGTCCATTCGTTACTGTTTACATGAGTATAATTCTCTTCGTAAGCAGTTTTAAAACTCCCGGGTTGCTGCATGTGAAGAAGATAAGGAGCAGGAAAATTAACTGCCAAATCTTCGTTCATTACTTCTATGTCACCTTTCTTATTAGTAAGGAAACGGTAAGCGATACCATCATCATAAGCCCGAAACTCTACGGAATAATTCCCTTTAAAATCCATTCTCAACTGATTATAATGATTACGTACGGTCGAGAATTTCAGAGGAATTACCGGAGACAGCATCTCATCCGCATCAGAGAACTTTTGTCCCGACAATTTAGGATTTTCACCCAACATTTCATCTCTAAGCGTTAACCGGAGATAATTATCTTTCAGGATCACGTCACCATTGTATGAAATGGAGTAATAAATCTTATCAGTAATACGGAGACTTACTTTTATCTCCTTGTTGGGAGATACCAATTCCACCTTCTTTTCGGCAGCCTGAGTTGACGAAAAGAATACCAATACCAGGAATAAGATGTAAAAAGTTTTACAGTTTTTCATACTATCTTTAATTAAAAATGAATTTTCATATCCGATTATCTGACAGGCTCTATTCTGAATGAATAACCAACAGGTTGATTCACAGGAATCATATACTCAGGCAACGGACGGGGACCGCAGCTGGCATTACCCAACCCCTGCTGGATACAATCCAGACTAAGATAAACTTCCGGCTTGCGGATATTATTCAATTCGAAGTCATGTTCAGCCTCCCATAAATCCTTGTCAGAGAAATGTAATGCACTAAAACTAAGTTGGTCTTTAGACGTTATTTTCAATCCGCGATTATTCTTATCGGAAATGATAAACCATCGCACATCTTCACGGCTCCCCATACTCTGTGCACGGACATAATGCTCTTCCTCCATCTCTTTCACCGTTTTATCGAACTGACCGAAATAAGCAGAACGCTTTCTGTCCCAATAATTCTCATGAGGACCACGGCCATACCATTGGATATTTTCAAATTCCTGGGGCAGAACGACCTGTAAGCCCAAACGGTGCACAATAGCACTATTCTGGGGCAGTGTAAAACTGGCATCCACATCTACGGTTCCATTGCCATAGATTACATATTTTACAAGATGAGGTATTACCACCGGATTACGGTAAGCTATTGTTGCATCCATATACGACAAAATAGTAATCGACTTCTTATCGTCTGCTACCTGATAACTAAACAGGGGTTTTCCATATGTAGTCGGATAATAGTTCTGGTCCGTATACTTATCATTACTGATACTACGATACCAATTGAGGGCGAAGCCATTGTTTTGATGAATCATCTCCTGATCGTCATAACGCAATGATTTCATAACTCCTGAGTTCGTATCAAACGTAATGCCAAAATCCCCGCCTTTTATAACAAGGTCTTTCCCCTGGGTACTAATATCCAAAGTATTAAGCGTATTGGCATCCACCATCGGCACCACCGGCCTGCTGGTTAATGCGAATTGTTCAGAGGCAACCACATGACCTTTATCAGCCCATCTCGTTTTATTCTTCAAAGAAAAATAGACATTTAGAAAATACTCTTTCCCTATTTCCAGATTTTTATCATATGGAATAACAATCGGTAATTTTTCATCTGGCTCCAGATTTATCGAAGGGATGGTTCCTGATTCCGATTTTACACCGTTTTTTATAATTTCCCATGTTATATCAAACTGATCCAGATTCGTGAATGCATATTTGTTTTCAATTGCAATCTTACCACTCATCAGGGCCAAAGGAGTCATTTTGATGTATTGAAAAACTTTTTTAGCTTCCAGCAACTTAGCCGTAACTCTTCTGTCGGGAGTAGTCAATCCGTTGCATGAAAAATCTTTATCGTTGGGTTTGTCTCCAAAATCTCCACCATAATAATATTTATCGGCAGAATCACCATACTTATTGATACCCTGGTCTACCCAATCCCATACACAACCACCAATGATGCGTTGCGATTTTTCAATATAATCCCAGTATTCACCCAGATTACCCGGAGCGTTACCCATCGAGTGGGCATATTCACAGAAGAAATACGGTTTATCCTCATCCATCTGGTCGATACGGTTCAAGTCTTTCATGTCAGGATACATCTGTGAACGAATATCGGCAACTTCATTTTTACCTTCATAATGAATCGGGCGTGAGTCCATTTCTCTGGCACGTTTACTCATGGCTGCAAAATTCTCCCCGTTACTTCCTTCGTTACCCAAAGACCAGAAAATGACTGACGGATGGTTTTTATCCCGCTCGATAACCCTTTCTATACGGTCTACAAATGCAGGTATCCAGCTTGGTTTATCTGATATGGAACCATTTCCATGATTTTCCAGATCGGCTTCATCCATAATATACAAACCATAATAATCATACATCGCATACATTTTAGGATCATTCGGGTAATGACTTGTACGCACCATATTAATATTATGATTTTTCATCAACAGAATATCCTCGATCATCGACTCTTTAGGAACAGCCTTACCATATTGAGGATGTATATCATGCCTGTTCACACCTTTGAAAAAGACGGCTTTATTATTTATATATACTCGTTTGTTTTTGATTTCAATTTTGCGGAAACCAAATTTAGACGACATGGCCTCAGTCACTTCTCCTTCGCTATTCTTCAAAGAAACAATGGCCGTGTAGAGATGAGGATTTTCTGCAGACCATAACAATGGGTTATTTACTTTTGCCTGCAGGTCATATTTCTGCTCTGTACTGCCTTTCAGGGAAGCGATCGATTGCGACAAAGTGACCACCTCTTTTCCTGACGGGTCAAGCAACGACAGCTCGGCTGTCTCTGCCTTTGCCGTACTATTTCCATAATTTCTAACAGACAATTCAGCTTTAAAGGTAGCAGCACTAAAATCATTCCCATTAAACTCTGATTTCAGAAAATAATCGCGTACATGTACTTTTGGGGTAGCATATACATATACATCACGGTGGATACCGCTCAAACGGAACATATCCTGATCTTCAATATAACTGGCATCTGTAAAACGATAGACCTCTGCAGCAATCGTATTTGTTCCAGTCTTTACATATTTGGTAATATTGAACTCCGCATCGTTATTGGCCCCTTCACTATAACCTACCTTCTGCCCATTTATCCAGACATATATACCACTGTATACACCATTAAAATGCAGCATTATTTCTTTTCCGTCCCATCCGGCAGGTATGGTAAATTCGCGACGGTATGAGCCGACAGGATTTACCTCAATTTCATTGGTATACCCTTTTTGCGGTTGGATAAGAGGAGGATTATTTTTAAAAGGATAAGTTATATTGGTATAAATAGGAGTACCATATCCGTGCATTTCCCAATTAGAAGGAACAGGGATTTCCTTCCATGCAGATACATCATAGTTCATTTTATAAAAGTTGGCAGGCCGTTCGGAAGGCTGTTTCACCCAGTTGAACTTCCAGTTCCCATTCAGGGAAAGGTAATAATCGGAATTAGGTGTTTCCCACGGTTTCTCAAAAGTTTTATCAGCTTTGAGACTTTCAATGGAAAGATAAGGAATGTATGTATTATGACCGGGTTCTTTATTAACCCCGAAAATCAATTCATTCTCCCATTCGGTTTTACCACGAACAATCACTTCTTTAGGAGATTTTACCGAAGTTTCCACCAATCGCCAAACCTGTGAGGAATTGGGTAACTGGAAGATTTTACTACCAGCAACATCTTCTCCGTTATAAGCTAAAGACATATTACTTATTCTTTGTGTAATAGCATAGGCCCCTGTACCCGTCACATGAATTGTCCACTGCTGATTGCCATTGGAGTTGCTCGATTCCCACTGCATTAATTCACTGCCTTCTCCTGCATGGATATTCCCGTTGTCCATACTTTGCCTGACAAAGGGGTTGGCAATTGTGTAGTACCCATTCTTCAATCGGGTTATTTTCCACAATTGCCCTTTATTATTTCCATTATTTTTTGACAAGACAAAGCCATCCCCATTCTGATCACTTTGCTTATTATCTATCACCAGTCCCGACGGACTCACTATTTTGTATAATACTTCTGCATTTATCTCCTGGCTTTGTGCAGACACACTCCAAAAAGAGATAAATACGACATACATTAGAAAAATAAGATTATACTTCTTCATGATATTGAATTAATAATTATTATTCAAGGTCAATAACCCGGATTCTGTCCGTTCACCCAATTGTCTACCCCGCCGTTTTGTGCAGCAATTACCGAGTTGCGGTCAATAGCTCCTTGCGGAAGCGGCATAAGATACATTTTCGGTAAGAATTTCCGGTCTCTTACATCTACGATAGTATAAGTAAGGGTTCCGTTATTTTCTTCAATCAGCATACCCTTTAAAGGTACATTCATCACACCCGGACTACCGTCAGGTAACTTATCAGCTATTTCCCACCGGCGAATATCCCACCAACGTTTATCTTCAAAACACAACTCCACGCGTCTTTCACGCCGGATGATTTCTCTCATACTTTCTTTATTCAAAGATTTAAAAGTATCTTCCACCTTCGGCATATTGCCATTCCGGGTACGTACCAAATTTATCGCATCCAGTACTTCTTTTGTAGGACCATTTACTTCGTTTTCCGCTTCTGCAAAATTGAGCAATACTTCACCATAGCGGAAAAACATGTAATTTTCGTACGATGTTTCATTACCAAACATAGACAACTCTTTATTCTCGTTCAACCTTTTACGAGCATAATAACCGGTATGTGTGTTATCGTTGGAATAACCCAGATCTATTGAATTATTGCCACCTAACTGTGTCATGATCTCAAACTCATTCCTCCATTTGGAGCCATTGTATAGAATAGTCGCATAAAATCTTTTTTCCCGTCCTTCATATGGGTTATTAGGATCATATCCCGAAGCCGGATCCGTAATCGGCAATCCATTCTCCATACTGAATTCATCTACAAGCTGCTGTGTCGGTTGGAAATTTCCCCAGCCGGATCTGCTTGAGCCAATAGCAGGAGGTCCGAAATGCATTTCTTTATTATTTCCTTTGTCAGGTCCGTACTGGCGGGCAAAAATAGATTCACTATTATTGTTGGTCATAAACAATACATCGAAGTCCGATGCCAGGCTGTAGACACCCATTTCCATTACTGATTTACAAGTTTTTGCAGCAGTTTTCCACCGTTCGATATCATTCGCAGGATTCCGTTGGGCACTGGCATGATAAAGTTCGCACCATCCTTTCAGGGTCAGGGCAGCCCCTTTGGTAGCCCGGCCTGCATTATTTCCTGTTTCTGTTTCATTCAACAAGGGGGCAACTTCTCCCAACTCAGAAACAATGAAATCAAACGTTTCCTGTGCCGTGGCCCTGGGATTTTCCAACGGTATGTCGGTATTCTGATTATCGAGCGGCACCGTGATCAACGGAACGCCTCCGTATGTCATCCATAACCAATGGTAAACGAAAGCTCTCAAAAAACGTGCTTCAGATATCCGGTGTTGTTTATAACTATCCGACAGAGTCGATTCCGTTACTTTCTTTATAAACACATTGCATTTACGAATCTTTTTATAGGCCTTTTCCCAGTCCCATACGTCGCTGAAACCTGTCGGGTAATTCTCCGGGGTAATCTGCGCGTTTCCGATATTCGCATATCCGGCCATCCAGTTAGTGCCAACATCGGAGTTATCCGAAAACTGATCGAGATGTTGCGTAACTTTATTGGCATCCGGCAACAGGTCATTATACATATCATTAAGAAACAGGTCTGCATTCTGTTCTTCAGACCAGAGTACATCATCAGTGACAGAGTTTCGGTTTTCAACTTCCAGAAAATCTGAACAACTGCTAATTAAAGCCATACATATAAACAGGCCTATATATGTTATTTTAGATTTCATATTCATCGATAATTATTTGAAGGTTACATTTAAGCCAAAAGAGAACGCCTGCTGCTGATAATAGTAGCGTCCGTCGGTATTACCCGCTTCAGGGTCGATTTTTTCATCCATAAACGGAGTCCATGTCCACAGATTCTGTCCTGCGAAATAGAAACGAACTCTCGACATGCCCGCTTTTGCTGTTATTTGCTCAGGCAAAGTATACCCCAATTCCAGACTCTTCAGGCGAAGATAAGCCGCATTACGCATCCAATGGGATGAAGTAACTTTATTATGATCCACAGGAGCATTATACACACGCGGATACTTGGCATCTGTATTTTCGGGTGTCCAATGATCTTCATACTGTAGTTTAGTGGCCGATCCCTGACTTTCGAAAGGATGCGCCATCGTGCCTTCGAGATATATGTCGTTCATCGCCGCACCCTGAAATAGCATATTCAAATCAAATCCTTTCCAGGAGAGTGTCGGTGTAAAACCATAAATAATCTGAGGCGAATTTTTAGGGCGTCCGATTACTGTATTATCATATGAGTCGATCACGCCATCCGGCACTCCGTCTGGGCCATACAGGTCGGCATATTTTATATCGCCGGGTTGCACTTTTGCATCTCTGATAGACGCGATACCGGGTTTTAAACTACCATCGGCGTTAAAATCATCCGCTGTATAATACCCCAATGATTTATAACCGAACTGCGTCTCGAAAGACCGCCCCGTCAATCTTCTGTTCGGATTATTATATGTACTGGACGTTTCATAAGTCTCCAATAATTTGTTGTGTACATAAGTAAAATTACCAGACAGATCCAATTGCATCTTGTTGGGGAATGTATGTGTACTGGAGAGCATTATCTCGATACCCTGATTACTCATCTTTCCACCGTTTACATCCCGAAGCTCAATACCATACTCCAGTGGCACCGTCACTTTAGGCGACATTAACATATTGTCTCGTTTATCATAGAAATAATCGACAGAGAAAGAAAGCAATCCTCTCCATAAAACGCCATCGATACCCACATCAAACTTTTTAGCTCTCTCCCACGTAATGAAAGGGTTACTTTGCTTCGTTTCATATATACCAGTAGTCGGGTCACCAAAATAAGCGGAGTTAGAAGACATTTCATAACCGGACATATATTGGAAAGGATCGCCGGCCAAATTCCCGGACTCTCCGTACGACACCCTCAGTTTCAACATGTCCAGATTACGGATATTATTCTTCATGAAATCCTCTTCTGATATATTCCAACCGGCAGACACAGAAGGGAAAAAGCCCCATTTTTTACCCGGAGCAAAATAATAATTGCCATCATACCGCCCGGCAGTTTCAATCATATATCTGCTATTATATGTATATCCTATCCTGTAAAGCAAACCGACAGAGGTTTCCTTTGATGACGATCCACCGTTGGTCACTTTCCCGGCGGCCGTACTACCCAAGTCCATTTCGTCCATCGCGATAGGAAAACCTGTCCGCTTGGCATCAAACCATCTTTTATCCCTTTGCCGACTTTCCACTACTCCCAGGAAAGTAACATCGTGCAAATCATTGAAGCGATGTTGATAATTAAGATATCCCTGAAATGTAAATCTCTTATCATCTTCATCTTTTTCATACAAACTGTGATCGCCCTCCCTTGTTTCATTAAAGGTATAAGGAGTTGTTGAAAAATCGGGTGTATAAGAAAGTCTAGGTTTCCGCCATTCTTTCTTAAACAATTTATACGGGTCGTAACTTGCTACCCCCTTGATACTCAGTCCTTCTAAAAACGGCAACTGCTGTTCCACCGAAAGTGTAGTATAAAGTTGTGTACGTTCTTCTTTGGTATATCCGCTGAGAGTACTACCTAAGGCAACCGGAGAACGCCCCAGATAATTACCCCACAGTCCGTTGGAATACCATATCGCTTCGGTTGCAGGCTGCCTGACCGCCGCATAGGCAATACTTCCGGCTGATTCGCCCGGAAAGTGATGGTTGGCCACATATCCACTCAGAGAGAGTGATACATTCGTGGTCTTCGTAGCTTTTACATCCATACGGGACGAAACGTTATAACGCTTCATATCAGTACCTTTATACATCCCCTCTTGTGAAGTATAAGCCAATGATATATAGTAGTTGACAAACTCCGAACCTCCTGAGATCTCAATATTGTGAGAAGTCATTATCGTATTACGCTGTATAATATCCCTGATCCCACGGCTGTTAGGATAGCGGTCGGGGTCAGCATCGGCTGCTCCGTCAACGGTTTTCTTATACATAGCTATTTGATCATCCGAATAAGGCATGTTTGTCAGTCCGCTGTTTCTGGCACCTTCATTAAGTAAAGTAGCATACTCATACGAGTTTACCATCTCCGGGATACGGGTTGGGTTTTGGAAACCGACATATCCGTTATACGAAAAAGTAGGTTTCCCGGTTTTCCCTTTCTTTGTAGTGATCAGAATAACGCCATTGGCACCACCTATTCCGTAAGGGGCTACGGCTGCCGCATCTTTCAGGATAGTTACCGATTCTATGGTAGTCGGATCAAGCTGGCCGAAATTGTCGCGAGGTATCCCGTCAATCACAACAAGCGCGCTATTTTTCGATCCGGTCGTTCCTTTACCACGAATAAAAATATCCGGATTGTCGTAACCCAGTTCTCCACTGCCTTGCCGGGCCACGAGTCCGGGCATACGCCCCACCAGGTTCTGGCTGATATTGGTCACCGGCTTAAGTGCCGTTTCTTCTCCTTTCATAGAAGCAACGGATGCGGTAAGAGATGCTTTCTTGGTGGTACCATAACCGACAATGACAACTTCATCGAGCGTTTTCAAATCCTCTTTTAGCGTAATTTGGAAACTTGTTTTAGAACCAACCGCAATCTCCTGAGAAATATAACCGATATAAGAGATTTGCAAAATATCACCAGCCGCGGCATTTAAGCTGAAAGAGCCATCGATATCAGTGATTGTTCCATTAGAACTTCCTTTTATTGTTATATTAGCTCCAATAACAGACTCGCCCTTTTCATCCAGAATCGTCCCGGTGATAGTCTTTTTTTGTTGTTGCTGTCCGGCCGCTTCTGAAAAATGTTTTTTTGAAAGAATAATATTCACTCCTTCCACGGCATAAGACAAATCAGTCTTTTCCAGAAGTCGATCCAGAACTTCACGAACCGGCATATTTTTGGCTGTGACAGACACTTTTTGTTCCAAATCGATTTCTCTGTTGGAGATAAAAAGATAGTCGGTCTGCCGTTCAATATCTTCCAATACTTCATTCAGTACGGCTTGCCGTTTATTCAGATTTACCCGGGCATTCTGAGAATGTGTATTCTCAGCAAAAGCAAAACAGGTAAATAATAACAGTAAATAAGTTGTTAATCTCATGACTCTGAATATGTGATAATTCCAGTGTTTTTTTGACAATAATATCCAAGATGAAAAAAGTTTTTTCATATCTTTGTAAATGATTATAATTAATAAGTATGTTAATTTATGTACTTGTTAGAATCGGTAAGTGTTGGCGCATTTGCCGATTCTTTTTTTATCTGTTTCTACTACTACATAGGCTATTCTTTTTAGATGATTAATAAATATAAATTATATTCGTATCTTCTTCCCGCTTGAAAGTGAAACGGAAGTCTTTTTGTAACACACGCAACGCATGATCTATGCCATCGGAAATCCGAAGTTTTCCTTTATATCCCAATTTCTTGGTTTTGTCATTTTTGATTATAATCTGAAGGTCATAATACTTCTCGAATAAACGCATTATCTCTGTAAAAGATTTATCTTCCAGGATGATCAATCCGTCTTTCCACCGGAAACTATTCTGATTGGCAGAAGATACGTGCAGGACATCTCCAATTAATTCGGCAGCCTCTCCCGGATTCAGATAAAGGGATTCATTCTCTTTCTGTTCTTTATAGAGCTTGACCTTTCCGGTAAACAGTCCGGTTTTGAAAGTCGATTCCTTTGCATAAGCCTCCACATTGAAGGTAGTGCCCAACACCTCTACATTATATTTGTTGGTTTTAACGATAAATGATTTCTTTTCGTTTTTCGTTACCTCGAAATATGCTTCACCGTCCAGTTCAACGATTCTGTCTTCGCTGGCAAAAGTTGTGGGATATTTGAAAGAGGTGTTGGAATTCAGCCAGACAAGTGTTCCGTCAGGCAATGTGACAGAGGTTCTGCTGCCGGAAGGGACATAGATGCTTTGAAGCGAGCTCTCCGACTTGCCAAACTTGTAAAGAGAGAAACAATAACTACTTGCAATAAGAATAAAAATCGCTGATGCAATTTTTAATGTGTTCCACAAGAATATTTTCCTTCTATTGGAAGTGGCATGCGATAGCTTATCTTCATCAATAACCACAGAGGCGTCAAAACGGATACGCTCCCGGATAAATTGTTGTTTGTGCAACTCGTCACTTTCCAGCCATACACGAATAGCTTCTTTTTCCCATTCGGAGCATTCTCCCTGGAAATAACGGGTCAACATGTTGCGGTCTATATTCATGCCTGTTATATATTAATACTGGTGTGTCCTGCTCTCAAAGAAAACCAATCTCTTTTAAGAATCAGGTTCTATAATAAGAGCAACTAAGGGTGGAAAAATCCCAAACGAAATCACTAAATATTTTGAAAAAAAATAAGGACGAGAGGTATATAACCCTTTAAATCTTTATAAATCTGCGCATTAGCCTTATTCAAATGATAGTCGATTTTTTGCAATGAAACATTCATTTCTGCAGCTATTTCTTTTCTCGGTTTGTTTTGCAAACGGTTTTGAATAAAGATATCGCGGGTTTGCTTCGGCAGTTTTGCCAGAGAGGCAGTCAGGAGCTCCATTATATCTTTTGTGAATATATCGGCATAACCTGTATCTTCCAACGTCATAATACGGGCATTGATCTCCCACTCATGAAGTTCTACAATTTTTTGTTTATGGCTTTCTTCTACCTGAAGATGTTTCAGATAGTTCAGACATTTATTCCGGACAGTTATCATAATATAACCTAGCACATCTGTTTCTGCCGATAGTTTATCCTTATTCTCCCAATAATAAAGAAGGGCATCATGTGTAAGATCTTCTGCGGTAGGCTGATCATTGACATAGTAATAGGCATACCGGACAAAACGCCTGTAATACATATTGTAAAACGAACCAAAATTCCAATCCGTATTTACTTCAATAGGTGTTATAAGATTCCTTTCCGTGGTAATAATTTTAGATTTGCGAATTGAATTTCTTGCGATTGAACAAAGTTACGGATTTATTTTCATACTCCTTTATCTTCGCCTCGCAAATCCGTTTCGTAATATCCCTGAGTAATTTGACTTTCGGGATAAGGGTATCGATATCCTCTTTCGTTACTACAAAATACGGGTTATACCTCGCTTCTACATAGGCTGCTTTTAAAAGTACAAAAAGTCGTTTTTCTTCAGGTGCATTTTGTGGAAACACAGTCCCCAGGTCATCGGCATAGCGCCTTACAGAAGAAGATAACTTAGAGAGGTTGTGTTGTTTGTTATTTCGTAAAGTAAAAGTCAGACGAATGGCATAATAGTAATTCTCACAGGCTTGATGAAGAAAAAAAGATGCTTCTTTATAATCAGTTTCTTTATCGGCTATTATTGCATACTTCAAAAAATTATTTGCTCTTTTTGACTTCTCATCAAAATACTCCTGTGCCTGTTCCTTTATTTCCGCAAAGTTCAGTTTTCTTCTACGTGATAATTTGTATTTACCACTGTTATACAAAACAATACCTTCCTGTTTAATCTGGGTATAGAAATACCGACCCTCTTCGAGATACTTATTTAACGCCTTAATATCATCGGTGATAAACTGAACAGGTGTATCGCGATCGAAATCTTTTCCGGAGAAGAAGATATCTTCTACATTATCCAGTACCGTTTCTGCCTTTTTACTGTTGAAACCGCTTGTTACCACATAGATATCGTAATCAGAAATCTTGACTGTAGGAATACCACCATCTTCAATTCGTACGCTACGACGCACATAATTACCTCTAGCATAACTACCATACAGAATAATATACTCCGTCTGAGGTAATCTTTTCAGTATCTCTTTAACCAGAAATACCAAATCGTCCTGTTTATCTTTCGGCAGATAAGCTATCGAGTCTTTCATTATGCTTGATTATGTACAACATTAAACACACAAATGTATAAAAAAAGCCGGATTGACTTAATCTTTTTGATTCTAAATCATATATTTGCATTACGTTCCTGTTGTTATTTGTTTTGTCCACCAGTAGAAAACAAATAAGCCTATATAATACAGGTAATTATAATATCATAGTATTAATAGAAGCTTGATTCTTCCGGATCAGGTATAAAAAGGAACGTATTCATATGGACAATAATAATATAATTGGTATAAAAAGCTATTACTATCTACTGCAACAAATTACTTCTTTATTAGATCTGTCATTACCAGAAATCAGACAGAAATATAGAAACTATCCATATTGCTTAATTGACTATTTCGAAAAAGATGTGGAAGAAAAATCGATTGAGATACGATTTGACCAGGAAGAGTTTACGATAACCTGTCTTTTTAGCGATGAAGGTAAATGCCAGTCCGTATATTTATTCCCTGATAAGAATGAATATGTAACAAAATTCATTTCTTATCTGGAGATAACCCAGAGCTATGACTATGTAAAAAAATAGATGGACAGCACCCAGTTGTTATATAAAAGCGGAAGCAATCAGCCATTTACCCTGTGATATTTGCCTGATGTTTTATAATTAATTGCATAGCCCTAAACAATAAAGGACTAACCCAAAAGCCTCTTTATACTTTTTTACAGGCACGGATTATACGGATTTGACAAATTGTTTATTGATCAGAACAATGAAATCTGTGTAATCCGTACTTGAGTCATATTATTATAAAGGACTCACGAATATCAAATAGTCAATTCAACCCACCTATGGGAAAGCTGTATGGGAGAGAATCAACACCTGCTGCCTTTTACACCACTGTCAGCAACTTAAGAAATAACATAATCATCTTGCTCAAACCAAACAAAACAGCATTATGACACCCATATCAAATAAAACAAAACAATCGACCAAATATTTATCGTACATACCACATATTGTCAATTTACTTACAACACTCATTTACCTTGTTACAGAACACGAAAAATGTTATCCAACATGCTTTTATACTACAAAATAACTTCCAAAGAGGTTGCACTCAACACTTATTAACAAATAATTCCCCTTTAAATAAATCCCCATCTCGTTTAAAACGAGTTTTTTTCGTTTTAAACGAGATGTAAAATCCTTTTAAACGAATTACAAAAGTCATATACCTAAAGAATATTGTTAAATATTGTATTCATCATTTTTCTATAATACCAATTTAACACAACACACAAGTCACAAATAAGTCTATAATAAAATCTTTTTTGTTGAAAACAGGAGCACTATTATTTCATTTTGTCAAATCCCACAATTTTACTTCAAAAGTCCGTGTTACCATCTTACCATTGATCTGTTTCAACATACGGACTACATAATCATAAGCAACAGAATGAGTTATTAAAGCCTGTTCCTTTACATAGTCATGGTAAATATTCAATACTTCTTTTTCAAAATGTGGTTTTAGATATACTTGCCGAAGCCTCCACTATGAAAAATCATATCTTTGCAAATATAAGCGGATTACAATATGGTGAACTTCAATGAATACATAAATGAGATTGACTTCTCAGAATTTAAAAAGTACTTTTTAGAAAAGGGAAAGTCTATTGAGATTAAAAAGAAGAATTATTTTGTTAGACAAAATGAACCATGTAAATATGTGGGATTTGTCGAAAGTGGTCTTTTTAGATATACTCGTATTAATACTGTCGGTAACGAATCTATTGTCGGTTATAGTTTTACCGAAGAGTTTGTGTGTGATTACCCATCACTGATTAAGCATATGGGATCATTAACCAATATTCAAGCTGTTACAGATTGTTCTGTATGTGTGTTATCTATGAAAGAACTGAATGATTTTTGGGAAACAAACATAAATACTCAACGTTTTGGTAGATTGGTTGCAGAAGAAATATTTGTAGAAATGTACCAACGGCTACTTGGCTTTTATTGTGAGACAGCAGAGCAGCGTTATGTTGCACTACTAAAACGCTGCACAAACCTCCCTCAGCATATTACTTTAAAAGAGATAGCCTCGTTTCTTAGTGTGACACCTGAAACCGTCAGCCATATACGGAGAAAACTACGGCAAAAATGAAAGTCTTGAAGTATTTCAAGCTTTCTTTTATTCATGTTCTCTAATTTTGCAGGTAGTATTATTCCTTGAATTATTATCAATTAAAATATAGTTACATGAAAAATTTATTCAGAACATTTGTAATACTATTTTTGGCAATCGCATCTACTTCTTGCAGTAATAATAATGATTTTAGATTTGACTCTGAATCATTGAAACAGACGACATGGGAGGGAGTTAATCTCGTAACCGATGGAGATAAAATTCTAAGGACAATAAATATTGAGATGCAATTCTTTGATACACAGAATGGTCAATATATTCTTCGGGAAGACGGATTCGGAACCGAGGTCTATGAGTTTAACTATTCCATTGAAGGTAAAATCATGAATATAGAGGACGGACCTCTTTTTAGTAAACGTACTATTTTAGAATTTAGTAAAGATAAAATGGTATTAGAAGCACTTAGTTCATACAAATCGACACTTACCTTAAATCGACGATATTAACGAAACTGTTTATCGCCATTTATTACTACCATTTGATAATTAAAGGCAATCATAAGTAAGTCCTCAATATCAATCTCTCAACTCCACTAGGTGTTGTTAAGAAATCATCTGGAGTAAGTATCGTTTCCGACCTCTTTAATATTCTGTCTAAAGCTGTCTGTATTTTCGTTAAAGAAGAAGATACTGTAATCACCTAATAAACAACATAAAACAAAAAAATCCTCCCGAACGAATTCGGAAGGATTTTGCATTTTGTGCGGCTGAAGGGACTCGAACCCCCACGCCGTGAAGCACCAGATCCTAAGTCTGGCGTGGCTACCAATTACACCACAGCCGCATTTGGTTTGCGGTGCAAAGGTAAGTCTTTTTTATTAATTTGCAAGTATTTCAGTGGAGATTTTATTTTTGTTAGGTTCCGGTTAATCGGCTGTAGATAAAATATGTCCGATAGCAGCCTCAATAATAGTATCTTTCCCCTTTTTCATATCCTCTTCGGTCATGGATACTTTTTCATCCGGTTCAATGCCAAACTCTGTATGCTTTTTGTCTGCATCCAGTATGGGACAGGCAGAAAAACGGATACTCCACCCAATAGGCAGCTCCGAGCTGAACGGGAAGCCGCTACCACCTCCGGTACAATCTCCCATAACTGTCACATGAGGTAATAAACGCATGATACTCACTAAATTATTCGTAGCGCTGTAGCACTGGCGATTCGTTAGAACAATCATCGGCTTAGTCCAACGAAGCCTGTCGGAAGGCGAAAGATATAGAGGATAGGGAGAGGAGAAATCCGTATGGCCGTTACCCGTTTTATAAGTGACATAACCGGTCAGTATCTTTTCCTCCAGAAAACGTTGGGTGATACGGTCGGAATTAGACATGGCCCCTCCTCCATTATTACGTACGTCCAGAATCAGGCCCCTACAATCTTTAAAATGAATGAACATGTTATCCAGATTACTCTCGCCGACTCCACTGGAGAAATTACCATAATATACATAGCCAACCTGATCGTTGGACAAACGCTTGTATTTCAATCCTCCTGCAATCTTATAATCTGTCCCCAGATAATTCTTTTGTATCTCTGCATTGAAATTCGCCGGATAATCTTCATACCAGGCCCAATAACGCGCCACATCAAAGGAAGAGAACAGATTGGTATGCCCGTCTTTCAATTCTGCCAACATCTTACCCAAGACTTCAAACAGGTCATACTGGCTCATCGTCTCATTGATCTGCACGCTGTAACGGTCGTGCACCTCATCCCAATCGATATCCTTAAATTCAAAAAAACAATAGTTCTCATCCAGGATCTGCCAGAGAGCCTCGAAGTTATCGCGGGGAGAAGGGTTATATTTATCCGCCTTTTCACAAGCCGAAAAAAGAATACCGATCAACAACAAATAATATATGATGCGTAACTTCATCTTCCGCTCTTAATAGTAGGCACTGCTGTACTCATGCGTCTTTTTCAGGCGCTTTCCTCCAAAAGAAACAAACTCCTTCACCAACCCGATCATAAATGAATTGGATAGTACATGCGTTTTAACCCCGTTTACATCCGTCCGGTACATACTGTTCAGATAACCCGCCCGGACAGTAAAATTCGCTACTGGGAAATCGAAAGTAAAGTAATTCCTCATCGCGAATTTATTATGGAGCGAACTGAATTTGATCACGCCACCACGGTCTCCCTGACTAAGATAATAATAAGGTTGCCCTTTATGGATAGCGAACAAAGCACCGATAAAAGGTATCTCCATCTGGTAACGGAAAGTTATGGGATAATTCCTGATTTTAAAACCATAAATACCCATAGCAGAAAAGTTCAGATCCAGATCGGCCTTTCCCGAAGCCGGGTTATTGCTGTTACGGGTATTGTAGATAAAACCACCCGACAAGCGCGCCGAAGCACCGGCAAGCACTTTCAGGTTCGGTACTATATTCGTAAAACGATAATGATATCCAAGCGAGTAATCCACGAAGCCGATATAATCAGTCGCAACATCGGCTGCATTCCGGGTGGAGGCAAACTCGACATTAAGGAATTGTTGCCGCGAGACATTGTAATTCGCCAGACGGACAACCTTCATCCGTTCGTTCAATATCCTCAGTCCCCACCCCGTATATTTAGTTTCTATTCCGGGAGTCAGATACGTATCCATTACATTATACCCACCCACTCCGATCATCGTTGCCTCATTCACTGACCGCGGAATATCATCCTCCTCACTTTCGTCCGTCTGGGCCGCTAAGGGAAACACCAGACAAGAGAACAAAATCATCAGAGAGGCAACCGTCTTCATAGGCTATTCGTCAAAGAGTTTCATCTGTCCGGTTATCTCGTCTATAATATCCGAATCACTTTCATTCTGTCCGGCATCATTATTATCAGGAGTTTCTCCGTTATCTCCGCCCGGTTGTTCCGCCGGGGCAAAGCGGGTTGGCTCCAGTTCGTTGACCGTCTCCACATCAAATGTAGAGATACGTTTTCCTTTCGCCTTGAAACCTTTCACGCCGATAAACTCTTCGGCATCCAATACCATCGGTTCACGGAAATCGTCATGACCGCCGAATACCACTTCAATGCGCGGATACGTCTCATCCGTAAGCAGTAATAAACGGCTTTTCGGATTCTCACCCAGGAAGTTCTGTTTCTTACTTCCGGCTTCCAGCACAAAACGTTTCAGATAAGGATATTTCTGATCGGCATCATACAAAGCCGCCGTCCAGACTTTATTGGAATTGAATTTCTCTATAATCTGTATATTGTCGTCGTAATGGTTACTTAAATCGAAGTTCGTCGTATAGAAATCACCATTACGCAAGATCACCAGGATCAAGTCGTCACTCTGGAATTCACCCAGTTCATCGCCACGGCCGTCATAGTTCAGACGCAGCACATCCCAGTCGAACCAAACCTGACGTCCTCCAAGTGTAGAGCTACCTTTTTGTTTCAGGCTGATCTTGTGAACATCCGCTTTCGTCAGGATATTACCCATCGAACCACGTCCTTTAATGGCAATCTCACTGAAATCCTTTTCAAAGACAAGCAACTTCTGGCGTGGCTTCGGCTTCAGAATCACTTTAACCGTTTCGGCCTCTCCATTCGGATTCGCACTGAAATACAGTACACGTGAACCTTCCGTTCCTTTAGTTACGTCATATTCCTTATCACGGGTCACTCCGGTCACGGCAAAACGTTTGATGTAATTAAATCCGACTTTTCCGTCGCGGTAAATAACGTTATAGATGGTTCGGGTATCGTTCCGTTTGAAGACATTCACATACAAAACATCTTTCCCGACAAACATCTTGTCGCTGACCTTTACGATCTTATAAGTTCCGTTCCGGTAGAACAGGATGATATCGTCTATGTCCGAACAATTACAAACATATTCGTCCTTTTTAAGGCTCATACCCATGAAACCTTCCGCACGGTTGATATATAGCTTTTCGTTCGCTTCCACCACCTTCGTTGCTTCGATCGTATCGAAGTTGCGCACTTCGGTCATACGCGGATAGTTCTTGCCGTATTTTTCTTTCAACATGGTAAACCAGTTGATCGTATACTCGACAATGTTATCCAGATGGTGATTGATACGCTCTATTTCTTCGCGAATCTGAGCGATCAGGGCATTACTCTTTTCCGAGTTGAATTTCAGGATACGTCCCATCTTGATCTCCATCAGTTTGAGGATATCATCGCGAGTCACTTCCCGGATAAAATCAGGCTTGAACGGAGTCAGGCGCAAGTCGATATGAGCAACCGCCTCATCCATATCTTTGGAGTTTTCAAACTCGGCATCTTTATAGATACGCTCTTCAATGAAGATTTTTTCAAGAGAGGCGAAGAACAAGGTTTCTTCCTGCTCGGCCTTCTGGATCTGAAGTTCCGTACGCAGCAGATGCAGCGTATCGTCTGCCGAATGGCGCAACACATCACTAACCTTCAGAAAGTGAGGCTTATTGTCCATGATCACACAGCAGTTGGGCGAAATACTGATCTCGCAATCGGTAAAGGCATACAGCGCATCGATCGTTTTATCCGAGGAAACGCCCGGAGCCAGGTGCACAAGAATCTCTACATCCTTTGCCGTATTATCGTCTACCTTCCTGATCTTGATCTTACCCTTGTCGTTTGCTTTCAGGATCGACTCGATCAGGGAAGAGGTTGTCCTTCCGTAAGGAATTTCACTGATAACCAAAGTTTTGTTATCCAGCTTCGTGATTTTGGAACGTACTTTTACCGAGCCACCCCGTTCGCCGTCATTATATTTAGAGACATCGATATAGCCACCTGTCTGGAAGTCCGGATATAAAGCAAATTCCTCCCCTTTCAGATAAGCGATTGAGGCATCCAACAATTCATTAAAATTGTGCGGAAGTATTTTAGAAGAAAGACCGACAGCAATCCCTTCCACACCCTGGGCCAGCAACAACGGGAATTTCACCGGCAAAGTGACCGGTTCCTTGTTACGTCCGTCATAGGAGAGTTGCCAAAGGGTTGTCTTTGGGTTGAATACTGTTTCAAGAGCAAATTTAGAAAGACGCGCTTCGATATAACGGGGAGCGGCAGCACCGTCACCGGTCAGAATATTACCCCAGTTCCCCTGACAGTCGATCAACAGGTCTTTTTGCCCTAATTGTACCAGCGCATCGCCGATAGACTGGTCTCCGTGAGGATGAAACTGCATGGTATGCCCCACGATATTAGCGACCTTATTATACCGACCGTCATCCAATCGCCTCATCGAGTGAAGGATACGACGCTGTACCGGTTTCAGTCCGTCATTAATATGCGGCACGGCACGTTCAAGGATCACGTACGAAGCGTAATCCAAAAACCAATCCTGATACATCCCTGACAGATGATAGGACACACGGCCTTCGCCCTTCCCGGGTATTTTATATTCCGAATGTGTAGCAGCATCAGATTGCCCGTTTTCCTGAGAATCTGTATTTGTTTGCTCTATTTCCTCGTTTTCGTTTTCCTCTGTGAATTCTTCAATATCCTCTGGTTTCATATACTTATATGGTGCTCTTTCTTCTTTTTCAGCCTCTAACCGGAAAACAATTTCCAGCGTGTAAATATACGAAATATTGGCGAGATAATAAAAAAGCATTCCAGTTTCAGTGAGATATCTGATTTCTGGCTATATTTGCTCCCTCAAAATTACATTCATGCTCACACTCGATAAGATATATCAGGCATCTTTTGCCCTGAAAACGGTTATCCGTCGCACAGACTTGATCAGTGCACCAAATATCAATCCGGAGTCACATATTTATCTGAAACCGGAGAACTTACAGATCACAGGATCATTTAAAGTCCGTGGCGCCTGCTTCAAAATTTCACAACTTACAGAAGAAGAGAAGGCAAAAGGTGTTGTAGCCTGCTCTGCCGGCAACCACGCCCAGGGAGTTGCATTGGCTGCGACCACTCACGGTATCAAATCCCTTATCTGTTTGCCGGATAATGCTCCGATCTCTAAAATAGAAGCTACCAAATGGTATGGAGCAGATGTCTGCCTGGTGGAAGGCGTGTATGACGATGCTTACCAGAAGGCGTTGAAATTAAGAGATGAAAAGGGATACACCTTCGTCCATCCTTTTGACGATGAAGACGTTATTGCCGGACAAGGTACAATCGGACTGGAATTACTGGAACAGCTACCGGAACTGGATGCTGTGATCGTACCGATCGGTGGTGGCGGACTGATCTCCGGGGTAGCTTTTGCGATCAAGCATTTGAATCCGAACGTAAAAATATACGGTGTACAGGCCAGTGGTGCCCCAAGTATGCTGAACTCGATCGAACATAACAAAATTGAGCGTATGGGGTTCGTCCGTACCATAGCCGACGGCATTGCCGTGAAGGAACCGGGCGAGCATACCTTCGAGTATTGCCGTAAGTATGTGGATGAAATCGTTACGGTCAATGACGACGAGATATCGACAGCGATCCTGGCATTGATCGAACAGCATAAACTAATTGCAGAAGGTGCCGGTGCGGTAGCTGTAGCCGCTGCGATGTTCAATAAAGTTCCCATCAAAGGAAAAAAGGCGATCTGCCTGGTTTCGGGCGGTAACATCGACGTTACGATCCTGTCACGCGTTATCGGACGTGGTTTACAGAAATCCGGCCGTTCCTATACCATGACTATCGAACTGGTAGATAAACCCGGACAGTTGCAACATGTCTCCGAGATCATTGCCCGTACAGGAGCGAATGTAGTATCCGTTCACCATGAACGGGTCAGCCATACAGCCGACATCAACGGTTGTTATCTCCGTCTGGAAATGGAAACCCGCAACCAGGAACATATCGACCAGATACAGTACACGTTGACGGCAGCAGGGTATAAAATCATTCCGGGGTAAAATAATCAGGCAGGATCAATCGATCCTGCCTGATTATTTTAGTAGATGCTATTGTTTTTCTTTTTAAAAACCAAGATTAATACCTTCTTTAAGGATCAGCGCCTTCTGTTCCTCAGATAGTTGATTCTTAGAAATTGGAGCATCCTGTTTACGAGTTTGCTTTTGACTAATATCACCAAACAAAGTCCAGTTACGAGTAGATCCGGATTTTGGTTCCTGCGCCTTTACATCATAACGAGTAAAATCGATAATCTGCTCTTTTTGCGTATTCAAATCCTTTAAAATAGCCAATCTGAAACTTTTATTCATATACCAATAAATCTCTTTATCAGCGTCAGAACCGCCAATTCCAGAACCTTTTTCATAAAACCGATAATCAAAGTTATTCTCTTTATATTCAGATCTCCACAACAATCCAAATTCACCCTGAGTAATAAATTTAACTTCCGGCCAACGATTCCGAATTTCCTGCAACCATTTTGTCAGTCCTTTTGTATCGATATCCAAAGAGAGCTCCCAACAATTTGTCACCCATGCAAAACCATTTCTCTTGAAACCATCATCAAAGTGAATTGCAGTTGAGTGCATCATCTCTTGTAAACCTTTATCATACCCGTGAGCTCGCAATGTCTCGATCGGACCGACTCCCATACGACTGTTAAATCCATCTGCAAAACCTTCACGACGGGCAGCTAAAAAATCCATTGTCCAACCATCCAGATTCACACAATCTACAAAATCCTCTTTTCCCTGAGCCGGTTTACAGAAATGTTCTATAGAAGGATAAAACGGATAACTAACCGCCCCGTCACCATCCTGGTTGTCGATTGCATATTGACTCCAAATATTCCCCTGACAAACATGAACACCCTCTTTTTCAGCTAAATATTGCTGATTCTTGGCAGACAAAAAACCGGCAACAATACTATTGGGCCTGTACGAATTGCCTACAATTTCCGATACACGTTGTAAGCCTTCATGCAAATCCTTATTAACCTGTTCCGTTGAATTATACGCATTTGCAAAATAAGCACCCGGAATAAAAGTAATCTCATCACCATATTTATGATGATAATCCACCACCAACTGACGAATTTTCTGATAATTGGCAGTCGTGTCATGCAAAGCCAACCAGCTAAATGCCCATGTTATCTTAGAACCGGGAAAACCTTTTTCAATCGCATCACGGAACTGTATTACTCTTTCAGGTGTATGCCATGCCCGTTCATCCTCTCCAACACTTTTATCTCTGGTCACTTCAATCTGATTGACTCGGATAATCGTATTAAATGTTGGAAAACGATTCTCTTTTAAAGTAAGTTTAGATTGATCAGTATCCACTGAACTATAAGAAGTTCCTTCCGCACATATATTATTCGACACAAATGATGCGAATAAGCAACAGAAAAGTATAGTTTTTATGTTTTTCATATGTTATTAAAATAATTCCGGATAATACTTTTTAATCAATGCCTGATCCTCTGAATCCAAAGCATTCAACTCTTTAGGTTCATCCTGCGGGCGAAGATTCTTTTGGTTGATTCTGTTTATCAAACTCCAGTCCCGAACCGGATGTTCAGGCGAGGGATCTTTCGGTTCTTCAGCAGGTAAATCATAACGAGTAAAATCAATCACCAAAGTAGGAGATTTCTTGTTATGCCAGTCACGCAACAATGCCAAACGAAATTCCTTGTTCATAAACCAACGGATTTCCAGATTATTATAAGAATCACCTAGACCGGAACCTCTTTCAATGAATTTATAATTCCAATCGTCATTCGACTTATATTCGGCTCTCCATAATTCACCAAATTCACCATAAGTTACAAAATGGACATCCGGCCAACGTCTTTTTGTATCACCGACCCATTTTTCTAAAGATCCGCAAATCAAATCTTTACCGAACTCATAATACATCTGTGTTTCCCAGATATTAGTAACCCATCCAAAACCATTCAGCTCCATTCCCTTGTCAAAATGAATAGATTGCGTATGCATTACTTCACGATGTCCTAAATCCAACCCCCAACCTTTATACGTTTCGATCGGTCCGACACCACGACGACTATTATAGCCTGTAATTTCATGTCCGCTCTGTCCTGCACGACGGGCACAGATAAAATCCATTGTCCAACCATCCAGATTGACACAATCGATAAAATCATTCTTCCCCTGGGCCGGTTTACAGAAATGTTCAGTAGATGGATAAAACGGATAAGAAGGTGAGCCATCAGCCCCACCACCATCAATACTATGCTGGCTCCAAATAACGGCATGGGCTACATGGATATTTTCTTTTTCAGCCAAATACTTCAAATTATCTGCAGAAAGGAATCCCCCCATAATACATTTAGGACGATAACCATGACCAACCATATTCGAAATAATCTGAATGGCTTCCGACATTTCACGGTTGATACGTTCGCGGGGTAAATACATGGCAGGAAAATAACCTGGAAAATAAGAGATTTCATCACCATACCTCTTTTGACATTCCGCCACATATTCACGAATTTCACAATAATTTTTGCGCTGGTCTTCCAATGCATTTAATGTAAATCCCCATGTCAAACGACCATCCGGATTATTTTTAGCAAATGATTCACGCAAATCACGAACCGATTCAAGTGTATGCCAGTCCACCTCATCACGCGGATGCAGCTTGACATCTCTAGATACTTCCCAAGGTGTAGTTCGGATCATGAAACATAATGTCACAAACCGACTCCCATTCAGTTGCATTGGTTTTACAGATATTTCCGGTACCACGGGTGTCTCAGCCTTCACTTCAACAACAAAAGTCGACAGACATATCCCAACCAATGCGACCAAACAGCCTTTTAACAAGTTTTTAGTTGTTATATTTTTCATTCTACAAAACTAAAACAAATCAAATTACCAACCAGGATTATTCGGTGCCAAATTCGGGTTTAAGAATAGTTCATCCAAAGGCAATGAATAATAGTAATGCTTCGGAGTTTCAAAATGACGATTTTCCGCTGGTTCTACAATTAAGAAACCATCCTTATCCGTCAAGCCCGGATTACCATCGTTCAGTACATTTAGATTTTCATATTCAGAACCTTTCAGCTTAATACCACGAAGAGCTTCAGTTAATTCTTTTTCGGCAGTTTTCCAACGTCTCAAATCATCCCGCCTGAAACCTTCGAATGCCAACTCTATAGTACGTTCACAACGAATCTCTGTCTGCATATCTAAGCCATTACTTGTAACAAAAGCATTCGTTAACGGAGGCATCTCCACTCCTTTACGAGATCTGATAACATTGATCGTCTTATTCAATAACTCATCACTAATCGCTCCCTCCTTTTCAAAAGTAGCCTCTGCCAAAATCAACAGTACTTCCGGGTATCTGATAATATGATAGTCGAAAGCATCCTTGTCCGATGGATTTGAGGTTTCCGCCATAAATTTGTATAATTTATATCCTGTACGAGTTTCAGGACGCACTGTAAATGACGCTGTACAAGAATCTGTTCCGATCTGCGGACTCCAATAAACGGTTTTAGGCATAAGAAATGTTTGTTTCATACGCGGATCCCGATTTTCATATTCACTTTCAATTGTCGCATAACCTTTAAATTCGGAATCAGCATTCTCAATCGGTAAACCGGTACTTTTACATCGGTACATATCTGCCAATTTCTTCGTCGGCGTACCTCTCCAACCCCAATAAACAGAATGGGCTGTCCCATGATAGCGAATATCTTCATAATAGCGGCTATCCAAAATACCTTCAGGAGAATCATCGCCAGCATCGATAAACAAATAACGATAACTTTCATCCCCGGAACCTTCATATAACGCATACTCTTTACTGTCAACGACTTTTTGCGCTGCATCAATCGCCTGTTGTAATAATTGCTGATAGTCTGAACGATGTTGCTGATATTTTGCCCAGGTTCCGGCGAACAATGCCACTCTTGCTTTCAAAGCCAGAGCTGCACCCTGCGTGACACGCCCTTTTTCTTCGGATGTTAATTCACTCTGCAATGGCAACGACTGCCAGACAGCATCCAACTCCGACAAAATAAAATTCTCGACTTCTTCCTGAGTGTCACGACTACCATATAACTCCGAAGACTCGACATCCAGCACTTTCGTCAAAATAGGTACATCATTGAATTTTTTCATCAAACGCCAATGCGTATAAGCTCTAAAAAAACGTGCCTCAGCGACATAGCGTTCTATCTCAGCCTGATCCCCTTCATATAGCGCTGCCTTTTCAATAATTATATTACAATGGCGCAAATCTTCAAAACGATCAGACCAGTCTGTATCGCTATTCGGTGCTATCAATGTCCCGTTACTTATTGTATTCTCACTCATCTCATAACCAATATCACTATCCGTATCCTTGGTATCGAATGATTCCGTACGGGAATATAGCCAATTTGCTTCTTTCATAAAATCCTCCGGAGTTTTCCAATAAAGCTCGTCAGGCAAATTGTCTTTAGGTAACAAATCTATATCCTGGCAGCCGGAAAATAATAAAGTCGCAGAGATTAAGCCTCCCAATAATATTTTATATTTCTTCATGATCTTTTGATTTTTAGTTTTTAAAATACAACATTGACGCCAAAAGAGTAATTACGGGCAAAAGGATAAGATGTAATTTTACCATCTTCTTCCGGATCCCAACCTCCTGGTGTATTATGAATTTCAAACAAATCCTCACCGGAAAAATAAACACGAAGTTTCTGTAATCCAATCTTGGCAGTAACAGATGAAGGAATAGTATATCCTAACTGCAAATTCTTCAAACGAGCATATCCTACATTATGTTTTGTGTTTGTAGAATAATAATAATTATAACCTCGCTTACTTGTCGACGTAATCGCAGGATACTGTGCATCAGTTCTTTCTGCCGTCCATGTTTTCCCATACCAATAGGCTGCCGACTGGAACCATGCTTCTGCCATCGGTTTATTGGCCACGTCTTCGAGAAACATTGTCCTACGACCAACTCCCTGGATAAATGCACTGAAATCAAACCCTTTATATGCTGCGCTCAGATTCATACCGAAATTGTATCGCGGATTCTTATCACCCAAATACTTCACGTCACCGCTCCCTTCTTTACCATCGCCCAAAACAGAAAGTTTTCCATCGCCATCCAGATCTTTATATTTAGCATCACCGACGCTTAAATCTCCGGGAATACCACCATTCGGGAAACGGGCAATATAATCTTTCAACTCCTGCTCATTCTGGATAATGCCATCAAACTCATATCCGAAAAAAGAATTTAGCGGATAGTCGGTCGGAGTTTCATTCAGTCCTAACTTGATCAAATTACTGCCGACTCTTTCTACCACCTGGTTACGAGCATCACTCAAATTAAAACGGACAGAATAACTGAAGTCATTTATTTGATCTCTCCAACCCAGTGCAACCTCCCAACCTCTAATACTCAAATGTCCGCTGTTCGTACTCGGAGCATCAGCTCCTAACATGGAAGGATACGTTTTCGGTATCAACATATTCTTATTTTCTTTCCAGAAATAATCAAACGATCCATACAGACGGTTTTTCAATGTAGCAAAATCCAAACCTATATTTGTCGTCTGGATAGTTTCCCATGTACGGGATGTCGAAACAATATTACCGGACTTTGCCATCTGCCCTTTTGTTCCGCCACCAAATGGATAATAATCGCTACTCAAAGAAATCAACTGGATATAATCATATAAGCCAATACCGGACTGATTACCCATCTCACCATAAGAAGCTCTCACCTTCAAGTCATCAAACAGATTCAGATTTTTCATAAAACCTTCTTCACCAAGCCTCCAGGCAGCATTCACTCCCGGAAAATATCCCCAGCGATGATCCGGATCAAATCTGGAGCTACCATCTGCACGAAGTGTTCCTTCAATAATATATCTGTTCTTAAACGTATAATTTACTCTCGAGAAGAAAGAATTGATCGTCCATGCATTGCCTTCACTCCATGCCGATTGATTTTCAGAGCCACCCAATTGTAAAGACATGTTCTCCTGCTGATCAAAATTAATACGTTTAGCAGTGAACTTATCATAATTCTGAGATTCATGAGAAGTTCCCACCATTACGCTCAGGTCATGTAAATCGTTGAAATTCTTTTTATAATCAGCATATAATGTGAAATTCTTCGACAATGTTTTCGAATAACGACGTTCTGCATTATTCGGTGTACGGGCAGTTCTATGATTTACATCTTCCCAATTACGGCTATAAATAATTTTATTTGTCACATTCTCATCAAAGTCATATTTACGGATAACAGCTTGTCCTACCAGATCCAAACCATCAATAACATTCCAACGAAGCTGATTATTCACAGTGACATTCCCTGTCGTTTTACTAGCCATACCACCTTCTTCCAAAACCTGGGCCGGGTTATCAAATCCTTCAAATGTATAAAAATTTCCAGCCGGATTACGTAATGGCGCCCATGAACGAGTTTTATAAATCAACTCCCATATATTCTGTCCCTCCGTTAAGCCTGAAGAATAATCCCGATTACTTGCTTCATAAGCAAGATTAAGGTCATAAGTCAAATTCTTAAAGATTTCAATACTGGATTTTGCACGAACAAAATATCGCTTGTTGAGGTCTTTCCCGAATTTAGGTAATCCCTCTTCATGTTGATGTCCTAAAGAAACCAAATAAGAATATCTTTCACCACCACCGGAAATATTTACATTATAATTCTGCATATTACCATTCCCGATAACTATATCGTTCCAATCCTGGTTTTTAAAAAACTTAGGATAAATATTACCCCAACGCCCCCATTCTACTCCAGTCAATATCTGATCACTATTTTGCCTGATCAATTCCAAATCTTCTTTTGTATATTCAATAGGGAAAGAACCATCCGTTATTTCCAATGCCATTTCTGCATGTTGCAGCAAACTGGCTGTCTTCTTTAGCAGAGCAGGAGTCTTCACTGAATAATAAGCATCAAAACTAACTGTAGTTTTCTGATTGCGCTTACCACTTTTTGTTGTGATTAAAACAACACCATCGGATGCACGCGCTCCATAAATAGCAGCTGTACCATCTTTCAATACAGATACATTTTCGATATCAGAAGGATTAATTAAATTAATATCACCTTCCGCACCATCAATCAGAACAAGTGGAGTACCACCATTAATAGAAGACACATCACGAATCTTCATCGTTGTTTCCGCCCCCGGGGCACCACCTCCGGAACGAGTAATCGTCAAACCCGGAACTTCACCCTGCAAAGCTGTCACTGCGTTTTGAACAGGACGAGCTTCAAATGCTTTGGCATCCGCTGTAGCAACAGCACCACCTAGATTTGCTCTTTTCACAGTACCGTAACCAACAACAACAACTTCCTCTAAAGCTTGAGTATCTTCTTTAAGTACTATATTCAAACTCGTTTGTTGCTTTACTTTAACTTCCTGAGTTAAATATCCTATATAAGAAATGGAAATAACTGTTTCCGAAGGTACATCCAGCAAAAAGCTACCATTAATATCTGTAATAGTACCCAAAGTTGTACCTTTAGTCGAAACATTTGCTCCAATAATAGGCTCTCCATTTGTATCTGTAACTTTCCCGGTAATCCGGATAATTTTATCTGATGAGTTACTTTTTGTAAGAATTACTTGATCATCTTGATAGGAAGCTTTTTGTTCCTTTGCATTCCCGGCCAGGCAGGAAAACAGTAAAACAGTTAAAACTAACAGACTGATTTTATTTTTATTATAATCTGATAGTATTAGAAAAGTTAATTTCATATCTTTGTTTTATTAAAAGTGAAACTTTATTTTAATAGCATTATTAATGTGGGATCCTTTTGATGTCAAAAACCGGGAAGAAAGGTCGCAAACTTTGATCTTCCTGGTTTTCTTTTTTACATATTCTCTCCTCCTATAAGTTTATTGATTTATAATTATAGTCATTTTGCTTGCTTTCCTTTTTTAACAAGATGAACATTAGATATAAAGACCTTAGCATCAGTCTGCATTTTCTTCTTTTATTGAATTAAGAATTATAAAATATTTTTACTTTACAAAGTTAAACCGAAAAGAGATTATATTATATCCACCTAATTTGTTACTTTTGACCAATAAAAGAAGAATATTATTCAATTTTTTACTACTATGGCTACAGATTTAAAAAAATTAGTGGGGCAACGCCTTCAATTACTTCGCTTAGAGAAAAATCTCACTCAGGAACAAATGAGTGAAAAGCTCAATCTTTCTACCAGTGCCTATTGTAAAATTGAATATGGAGAAACAGATCTGACTCTAACCCGTCTGAACAAAATAGCAGAAGTACTCAATATGTCGGCTGTTGAACTTTTCACACGAATAGAGGGCGATACCTATAATAACTACCAAAAAGACCATGGTCGGGTATGGATCACACGTGACAGTAGCATAGTAAATGTCGACAACAATGATGATCTCCGCGAATTGGTTAAGTCAAATTCGCGCCTTATCGAAGTTCTTTTGAAAAGGATAGAGGATCTCGAGAAGAAATAAGGGAACAAATACATATCTTTGTTTTCTTGAAAAACATATATATTCCCAAACGTGAAAATATTAATATTATGTACCGGCAACAGTTGCCGCAGCCAAATGGCGCAAGGTTGGTTACAGTCTTTTGACAAGAATCTGATCGTTTGTTCGGCAGGAACAGAGCCGGAAAAAGAAGTGAATCCGCTAGCTATCAAAACGATGAGCAATTCCGGTATCGATATAAGTCACCATATACCTAAATCGATAAATGAATATCTGAACGAACCCTGGGATTATGTCATTACAGTTTGCGGTGAAGCTAATGACAACTGTCCGGTTTTCAAAGGAAAAGTCAGACATCGTGTGCATATCGGTTTTTACGATCCATCTAAAGCCAAAGGAACACCCGAATTTATAGAAAGTGAATTTCGTCGGATATGTAATCAGATCAAAACAAAAATGTATGATTTTTACACTGACGAAATACAAAATGGCGATGGTGGTCCCACATGCACCTGTGGAGCAAACAGATTTTGCAGGTGTAATTAATAGTCGAAGCCGGATCCTATATTTACCGGCTTTAGCCACTTTGTTTTCCCGGATATTTTTATAACTTGTAATGTTTGAAGATTGAAAAAATAAAAGCCCAAAATATATTTTGATTAATACACTTTGGGCTTCTGCTTTTTATATTATACATTATAATATTGTTCCCATCCTTTACGCGGAGGCTGACCGGACAGCATCTGGTTGGCGAAATCGTCATTTACGATCTCCTTGGTATCGCGATCGAATACCAATTTGCGGTTCAGATGTTGTGCCAATACGCCAAGACAGAATACCTGGCTTAACGGACCTGCTATCGAGAACGGTGAACGTGTCTTTTCTTTTCCCTGACAAGCCAACAGGAAGTTTGCATAATGGTTTGACGGGCTTTTCTGGTATTCAGGAAGAGTCGGGTTCATCTCTTTGGCGATTTTATCCGGGATAACAGACAAGGTGCTACCATGAGAACCACCCTTAAATGTCAATGTCTTTGAATATATTTCCTTTCCGGGATTCAGTTTCATCAACTGAAGTTTTCCACCGGCTACAGTCGGTATGTTCGGATCGACATCTGAAGAACCAAAGTTTTCTGGTACAGGAGGAATATTATCCAAACCATCATACCAGGTTACATCAACAGCGGGCATGTTTCCTCTTTCCGGAAATTTGAATAAGATCGTAGAAGACATCGGGAAGAAGAAATTGTTATGATCTTTCAGATAGATCGGATTCACTTCGGAAGGTAATCCCATATCCAGAAATTCATGAGCCGTATCGAGGATATGTGCTCCCCAGTCACCCAGCGCGCCCATACCGAAATCATACCAGCAACGCCACTGTCCCATATGATAATCATGGTTATAATCGTGATGTTGCACCACACCCAGCCAGGTATCCCAATCCATTGTTTCAGGAAGAGGCTCTCCCATCGGCATATGTTTGATATTCGGATTCCATCCGTGCCAACGGCGCGGAGAGTTCATGTGTGCGGTGATGGCTGTCACATCCTTGATCAATCCGGCTTCTTTCCATGCCTTGAACTGGAAATAATTCGCTTCCGAGTGGCCCTGGTTACCCATCTGCGTAACAACACCATATTTCTTTTCGCCCCGCATCATCAGCTCTATCTCCTGGAAAGTACGGGCCATCGGTTTCTCTACATATACATGTTTTCCATGTGCCATCGCTTCAATCGTGATCGGGAAATGGGCATGGTCGGGAACACCTACCGTCACCGCATCGATCTTTCCGGCCATCTGATCGAACATCTTACGGAAATCCTGATAACGGGGAACTTTCGGGAACATAGATATCAATTCCTGTGTATGCGCTGCACCCATATCCACATCACACAGGGCCACTACATTACACAATCCGGTCTTATACAATTCTTTGGCTATTTCACCACCACGGTTTCCAATGCCAATAAATGCAATATTCACTTTCTCGTTCGCACTAACGAACGGTACACCCGGCATTGCACCCGCCTTCGCAGGGATCCAAAACGAAGGAATTGCAGTTGCAGCCGATAAAGCCAATGCCCGCTTCAGGAACGAGCGACGTGAGATGTCTTCTGATTTCATGGTATTCTATATTAGATAATTAATTACTGTTTGCGCAAACATTAAAAACATCAACTTCGCAAAAATAGATATTTTTTGCTGATTTAAAAGGATTTGAAGAAGAAAGTTCTTAAATTAATCCAATAATATTGTAATCGCCAAAGAATTTGTACCTTTAAAACAAGACATAACACTTCAAATCTTTGCCTGTCGAAATTATAAGCGGGTTTGCCGATAATTATCAACAGGCGATGACATTGGTTATTAATTCTATTTACAATGTATAGCTATTCGATTCACATCACATAATATAGTTACCAAATATTCTGCATCGTATGGTCTGCCAATGCAGCTTCTACCCTCTGTTTATAAGCTTCAGCCCCGGCCACGATGTTTCTGGAAGCATCCGCGCTGCCTATTCCATAGACAACCAATGGCGTGTGCCAGGTCATTCCGGCATGTATCGCACAACCCTGGTAAGGACGTAGAAGTTCATCCATAGTAAAACCATTCCGCCCTCCACTGCGATAAGCTGCATACTCCGACCCGGTCGTCGTAACGATCTGCAACGGTTTACCGGCTACTGCAGGTGTTTTCGCCAGCGAAGTAAAAACTTCATCCAGCCATCTCTTTAAAAGCGAAGGAGCCGACATCCAGTAAAAAGGAAATTGAAAAATAACCATCGAAGCATCAGAGATGATCGTACTCCACAGATTTACATCGAAAGATTGATCCTGATATTCATACAGATCATATAGCATGACACCGTCAATATCCTTTACCGCATCGGCTAGAGCTTTGTTTGCCTGTGATTCCTTCAGGTTAGGATGAGCCAGAAGAATTACTACTTTTTTTGAACCGTCATTCATAATATTACTTTTTTAATAATGTAAAGTCGCATTCCAATTATGTTTTTACAAAAATAAAGAAATCTATGAAATTACAACAAATAAAATAAATTATGATTGAACGATCATCGGAATTACAATCGATCTGAAAAAAGAGTTATTCCGGAACGAGGGAGAAATAAAAGCAACCTAGTTTTAACATATAAAAACACTTAGGGTTTTCTATGCAGTTCCGATTAAAATTCAAATTAATTAAATGGTTTACAAATATATAGTTACTATTTGATACTTTTTCAAATGATATTGTTCTAGTAGAACTTATTCATAAATTCTATTAAAATCAGATTTTCAGTTAACACTTAATTCTCGATCTCTTTATATCGTAAACTAATTACAACTAATTTGTTACAAAATTAACTCTTTTAAGATACGCAACGACCTTGTTGACGAATTTAAAACATATTTAGCCTATTTTAGTCAAATAATAATACTTCCATTTTGACAGTATTCCATAGTTCTACTAGAACTATAACAATTTAAATATGCTAAAACAAACATACACACATCTATTTTTTTACCTATAAATCAAACGCTTATGTCTAAAAAATTAACATTTCGAAGCTTGATTTTGCTTGCCGGTGCATTAGTATCTCCATTAGGAGTCTATGCAGATGTAGTACCCGACAAGCAAAGTGTAAACATTTCACAACAGAGTGGACAAGTAACCGGAGTTGTAGAGGATTCAATGGGTCCGGTTATTGGAGCATCTGTTATTATTAAGGGAACCACAAGTGGGATTATGACGGATCTCGATGGTAAATTCACGCTAAACGATGTCAAAAAAGGTCAAACCTTACAGGTATCTTTTGTTGGTTATAAAACAAAAGAAGTCATCTACAACGGCCAGGCAACACTGAAAATCTTTATTGAAGAAGATTCACAAGCTCTGGAAGAAGTTGTTGTAACAGCTCTGGGTATGTCGCGTGATAAGAAATCACTCGGTTACGCCATGACAGAACTAAAGGGAGATGAAATCGCCAAAGTAAACTCTCCGAACCCGATCAATGGACTACAAGGAAAAGTTGCCGGTGTACAGATCAACATGGGTAACTCCGGGCCACAGTCTTCACAACGTATCATTATTCGTGGTAATACTTCTTTGGGAGGTAACAACCAGCCGATTTTCGTGATCGACGGTATTATCATCGACAATGAGGTAACAAAAACAGGAGCAGGACAAGACTGGGGTAATGACCTGAAGAACCTGAATGCCGATGACTTCGAGTCGATGTCTGTATTGAAAGGTGCTGCCGCAACTGCTTTGTATGGTTCGCGTGCTTCCAACGGTGTGATCCTGATCACGACCAAAAAAGGCCGTAAAGGTGAAGGTATAGGTGTTTCCGTTTCACATACGCAGCAATGGGAAAACATCTATGCGACACCAGATCTGCAAAACGAATTCGGTTCCGGTTCTTCTCCGGCATGGGCACTGAATAGCGACGGTAGCGAAAACAGATACACTTCTGCAGGTCGTAGCTTCGGTCCTCGTTTCGACGGCAAACCGTTCTATGTGGATGGCCAGGAAATGATCTATTCCGCCAAAGACAACAACTTGAAAAATCTTTATCAGACCGGGCACTACATGAACACTAACGTTGCTTTGCAAGGTGGTTCTGAAAAAAGTGCATTCCGTTTCTCTTATTCAAACCTACAGTCAGAAGGGTTGACTTTTAACAATGAATTCAAGCGTAATTCATTCAGTTTAAACGCATCCCACGATATCAGTTCACGCTTGAAAGCTGAAGGCGGATTCTCATATATCGAATCGACCGCCCAGAATCCGACAAGACAGGGAGGCTCGGGATCTCCGATCTATGACTTCATGTACAGCATCGCTCGTGAATATGATACTGATTACTGGTTGAATAACAAAAACTATATCAGTCCGGCCGGTGACGGTTACAACTCATTGGATCCGTATGGTTATTCCAAAACGATCTACGACTACCTGGAAAACATCTATACACAGGACGAAATGAGTGTACGTGCTTTCTTGAATCTGGATCTTAAAATATTGGATTGGTTGTCATTGAAAGTAAAAGGAGATATTTACAAGCTATATACCACCAACGAATCAAAAGTAATGGCTACAGGTGCCAGCAAGTACGACGGTGCGGCTTATAAAATCCATGAAAATAAGAAAGACCAGTACAAAATTACCGGTATGTTGACTGCTAACCATTCTTTCGATGATTTCAATATCAGCGGTAGCGTAGCAGTAGAACAGTGGGATACCAAAAGAGGATACCACAAAACCAACTCGGAGAATGGCTTGCGCGTTCCTGGTTTGTTTGATATGACAAACTCCGTTAATAAAGCGACAACCGAAGTCAGATACAATACTGACAGAAAACGTATCAACTCCATTTACGCTTTTGCCAATATGGATTATAAAGGGGTTTATTTCCTGGATATAACAGGACGTAACGACTGGTCGTCTGCATTGATCTATGAAAACGGAACAGGACACACTTCTTACTTCTACCCGTCGGTTGGTGCTTCCTGGTTGTTTGCCGAAGGTTTACGCGATGCGATACCTGAATTTATCTCTTTCGGTAAGTTGAGAGCTTCTTATGCTATCGTAGGTAACGACTGTGCTCCTTATCTGACAACCGGTACCGGTTATTATGCATTCGACAACACATTCGACAACCAGCTTAACGGCGGAACTTATCCTTATTACAAATTCGACAAGGACGAATTACCGAACTTGAATTTGAAACCGGAGAAACAACACTCCATCGAAATCGGTTTGGATATGCGTTTCTTCAAAAACCGTCTCGGTTTCGACTTTGCATGGTATAAGACCAATACAAAGAACCAGATCCTGGCATTGCCGATCGCATCCGAATCCGGTGTTTCAAAACGTTGGATCAATGCCGGAGACATCCAGAACAAAGGTATCGAATTATTGATTACCGGTACTCCGATCGAAACGAAAGACTGGCGCTGGGATTTGTCTTTCAACCTGACGCGCAACAGAAACAAGATCGTCTCTTTGTTTGAAGGCGTTGAGAAATACCAGTTAGTAGGAGGTGGTACGGATACACAGGCATGGGCTACCGTAGGCGGCGCTTATGGTGATATCTACACTTCTTATGCTTACACACGCAACGAAAATGGCGAAAAACTGTTGAACGCAGACGGTTCTTATCCTCGTTCAAATAAAAGTGAGAAAATCGGTTCTTTACAGCCTAAATTCTTGTGGGGAGCCACCACTTCCGTAAGCTGGAAAGGCATTACGCTGAATGCTGTAATCGATGCCCGTTTCGGCGGAGATGTCTTCTCGGCAAGTTATTATTATGGTATGAATTCAGGTAACGTTAAATCTTCATTGACCGGTCGTGACACACAATACGGCGGTTTGCCTCGTACATTGAGCGACGGAAGAGTGGTCAATGACGGTGTAATTCCGGAAGGCGTATTTATGCCGGGTACGGAAATCAAAGGAGTAGACGTTTCCGGTAGAAGCTATCAGTATGCTTATGATCAAGGATTGGTCGACCCGTTATCAGCTTACAAATATTATGACAACGTGTACAGTTGGTCCAGTGGTATCCGCGAAGAAGGTATCCACAAATGTTCATGGGTTGCCTTGCGTGAAGTTTCCGTACACTGGCAATTGCCTAAAAAATGGGTGAACAAAGCATACATCCAGAATGCAAGTATCGGCTTAATGGCCCGTAACTTAGGATTCCTGTATAACAGTCTGCCGGACAATATCCACCCGGAAGGCCTGAACACATCTTACAGCTCTGAATATATGGAAAGCGGTGGTGCCGTATTCTCACGCAACATTGGCTTCAGTGTTAACGTTTCATTCTAATCACCTTTATAATTAAGTAAAATGAAAAAAATTAAATATTATATTCTCGGAGCGTTAGCTTCCATGGCTGCATTAAGCTCCTGCGATGCCGACTTCACCAAAATCAACAAGAACCCTGATACGGTATACGAAGTTGATCCGGAAGTGTTCCTCTATCAGATTGAAAATGTAATGTGTAATGCCGGAGAAACATGGTCAGACTCATATGCCTGCCGCATGAGATGGATGCAGTATTGTGCCGGAATCTGGGGATATAGCACAGTCAACTTCACCGAATGCGCCGGTTTTGCGGGATCATTATACAGCAACTATGTAAACGCCGGTAAATATGCCCGTCACATACCTTATTACGTCAAAACCAATATGCCGGAACAGGAAGCTGCTTACAGCGACTTAACCGAAGTAGCCCGTATCCTCTTGATTACAAAAGGTATTCAAGCTTCCGACGTATACGGTTCTTTGGTGTACACCGACGGTTGGGGAACCCGCAACGGTAACGTGGAAATTCTTGAACCCGCTTTCCAAACTCAGGAAGAGTTGTTGACGACCTGGAACCAGGAACTGAAAGAAGCTGCCAATAAGCTGGCGACATCCAGCAACCAGGTGACTTTCAAGAATTATGACCTGGCTTACAGTGGCGACATGAGTAAATGGGTGAAGGCTGCTAATGCCGTACGTATGCGGATCGCTTTGAGATTGTTAAAACAGAAACCGGCAGAAGCTAAAGCCATTGCACAAGAGGTATTATCTTCCGGCAACATTTTCAGCAGTATCGACGATAGTTTTATCCTTTATTTCGATAACTACTGGACAACCCAAGGCGACTGGCATTCCGTCATCGACATGGATCGCGCTTCTGCTGCTTTTATGGCTTACTTACTGAAGTATAACGACCCGAGAAAACGTCTGTTTTTCCAGATCAACAATTTAACTCCGGAAAACATAGCCGCATTCAATGCCAAAGAAACAACAACTCCTGCACAGGTTATTCCGACTCATTTAGGCCGCTGGACCGGTGGTAGCGTAAGTTACGACAAATGGGCAACTGACTCCTGCCGCACATCTCGTTATCTGGACGATATCGACATGCGTCCGATGAACAGACCTCAGACTCGTTTGTGGAAAGGTGCGCAAGACAATGGTAGTGCCGGTGGCTGGATTCCTTTGGTAACATATGCAGACTTCTGTTTCATGGCTTCCGAATTTACGTTGGAAGGCGTTGCCAACAGTAAAACAGCTCAGCAATGGTATGAAGAAGGCGTAAAAGCCTCTCTGAGACAATGGAGTAAAATTGCCGACTACTGCAAAATCAATGACTACGAAGCGGTTACAGAAAGTGAAATCGAAGCATTCCTGAAACAGGATGGTATCGCATGGAACAGCGCTATGGCTAAAGAACAGATCTACTGCCAGACTTGGGTAGAACATTTCAAGAATAACAGTGAATCATGGGCCATGTACAAACGTACCAACTATCCGAGCACTACATCTACATTGGTTACCTGGGAACCGATCAATGTATACGGTGAATTGCAGCAAGTACCGCGTCGTAAAAAATTCACCATGCCAGCCGATGGTTCTGCCAACTATGCAAATCAGGTAAAACGCCTTGAGGACATGCAGAAAGAATCGAACTTCGGTCGTCTGGACAGCGAATTTGGTCGTATATGGTGGGATAAAGAATAAACCCAGAACTAAGTATTCAACATAATGATTGGTGAAACGAGAGGGGGGTGACCGCAATGGTCACCTCTCTTAATAAATTACTTAAAATACATAAAACATCCAGCAAGACAAGATAAAACAAGAGACTGATCGACTTTATCACCGATCAAAAATTAAAAGAGATTAGAATTATTATATTTCTCATCTTTAAATTTCTTTATTGCAAACAATAAAAACAAATATAATATGAATAAAAAAATCACCTATTTATTTATTACAATAACTGTATGTTCCTTTATTAAATGGAATTTTAATCAACAAGTAAATGCAACTCCCATGTCTGACCTTACTAAAAGTAATATAGAAGCCTTATCATGGGATACAGAAGAAGAACCTGAAGGAAATTCTTGGTTATATCCTTGTTATACATATATAGAGAAACATACAGAATTTGAAACCACAACAAACATTAGACAATGTGGTAGTTGTAGTTATATGCCAGCAACATTTTGGGCTTATGAAGGTGCATGTAAAGGTTCTTTATAATCAAATATCATTTATTCTTTGCGCATCAATATTATATTCATGCACAGAGTTTAATGTAGTAACCTTATCAGACCACTTCAAGGAAGAGAGGACTCTTTTTGCACAAAAAGAGTCCTTAAATAGTATTATTAGTCCTATCTTTTTAAAGATAAAAAAGAATTCATTATTAATATCATGCAATGATATTAATTCTAATATGCTATATCAATATAAAATTCCAGAACTAGAATGTATTGATAGCACAGGGACAAAAGGCTATGGGCCTGATGAATTTCAACTATACCCTGT
>OMGR01000165.1_pt1 | contig 58801 bp, 128 predicted proteins | sample 1646061 | NCBI WGS metagenome assembly OMGR01 (sample SAMN05578583, study PRJEB25193) | human gut metagenome | biome: Human Microbiome; feature: human-associated habitat; material: feces | host: Homo sapiens | place: USA:Birmingham | reverse complement strand
GATATTGGCGTGACTGGAGTTCAGACGTGTGCTCTTCCGATCTGAAGACGAAAATCATCAGAACTCCATCTTGCTTTTCTTTCTGCATGTTTTTCGTCTTCTGCTACAACTACCATGGCATAATCTTGACACCAACTTTTTCGCTTAATACTTACTAGATATACATTCAAAGTTTATATCCCCCCTTTCCTTACGGTCAAAGATATATTTTTGTTTACAGCTTCCGTTTTGATATCTTGCAGGATTTTCTACCGTTTTCATACATCTGCAAAAATATTTACATGTATCACATTCGCAATTTTCATCGAACTTATGTTTTTTTGTAATAATTATTACCCCAATTATTCTCGTTTAAAGGCAAACTCAATTCTTTAGAATATAAGCGATCAAATTTTTCCATAAATTCCTGAACTTCTTTGTTAAATTCAACTCTATGCGTATAATAATAATAGACATAATTGTCATCGTCCAAGATTCTTGGTACCCAATGAGGGGATGATAATTTATATTTATTTAGAACTTTAATGCCACAGTTTATTCTAGTCTTGTCATTTAGTGACATTTTTTTCCTCTCATATACCTCTCAATTGCTTCTTTACTAACACCAACTATTTTCATGAATTGATCTATATTAATATTCTTTTCACTTAAATATCCATACAAATTATTATATATGTCAGTCATAAAACCCTCCTTGCCTTAAACAAATGCTATAACAACTTTTCGAGCCACAATATTTTCAAACTTTTGATTTCATTTATTTATTCTCTGTCACAATTCGCCTAAACATCTCATCTGTAGAATCTATCAGATCATATCTTTTATCCATTGGCGCTGTTGAACTTTTTGCAAATTTTCTTTCTACCATGTCAATATAGTAAGTAAAATTTCCATCATCGCCCATGTAAAATTCTTCCCATTCTTTGTCCGTAAAGAAACATCGCATATTAAGCTGTTCGATGGCTAGATTGTCAAAGGACACAACTTTGAATTTGTCGTAAATGTTACAGATGTTCTCTTTCGACCACATCTGTCTTACTACAATATTTTCATGATCTTCTGTATACCAATCAGTCCCTCTACGAAGCTGCTTATAGCCCAAGATCAGCATCTTCAGATTATTATTCCCTAATGCTTCAATATCAGATGGTTTTAAAATTCCATTAATAACATGGATTACTGCATTTGGATACTGCTTTACCAAGGAGATGAATTTTTCTGTTGGATTTACAAGAGATATACCAAGACCATAGATCAGTTTTCCATCAACTAATCTTTTGATCAGATCCTGTTTTTGTTCAAAATGAATCTGATTTACAGTAATATTCGCAATTACTTTTCGTTCTTTAAGTTTTTGTAGGAATGGAATTAAATCAGGATGCGTGGTAATATCACCTCCGCCGATTGCGACTTCTTGATATGGATGTAGAGTATCGATAAATTTTTCATTCATAATATCTCCATGTCTGCCATTTTCCGTACTTCCTTCATGGCACATAGGACAATTCATGTTACATTTATTAGTTATTTTGATATCAATATTTTCCGCAAAATCAGGAATAAAATCGTCATCGTTTGTCCTTCTGATTTTTGTTCCGTCATCCATTATAAGAGTACGATAATTTCCATTTCTATATGCTCCTAATAATTCCATTCTCACAATTCCTCCTAAATTTTATCAGCCATCATAACCGTCATAACCGAACGCGATAACAGTGTCCCCATTCTCTGTTGTGAACGATTCTTCAAACGTCTCCCAGTCTTCACACCATTCATTCCAGAAATAGTCATAATCGAACCATTCATTTTCATGGAGAAAGTCTAAAAGCTCACTTTCTGTGTTGTATGTAAAATTCAAAAATATTTATTAGACTCTAAAAATGCAAGCATTTCTTCTTTTGTGTAAAAATGATTTTCTTTTGGTCTGTTATCCTTTGGATATGAAATACCCCATCCCTTATGTAAAAATAACTCACCTTTTTCCCATTTGTCATAATCGCTCTTATTACACATAACAAGTGAGTGCACACTCGATGAGTTGGATTCGAACGTTCCTTTTCTAATTTGTGTTTTCATCTTTACTACCATTCCCCTTCTGGATATTCATGATCAATTGCATCCATATTAATTAAACCTGCTTCTTTCATTCCTGAAAAATAACATGTTTCGTCTCCATCCTGGATTACTACGTATTTCTTATTGGAAATAAAATCCTCCAGCGTGATATTCTCTTCTTTTAAAAAGCCACTAAGAATATCTTCATCTACAGAACCAGTATCTGGAACATTAAATTTCCAATATTCGTTTTCGGAATCAGTCCAATAATTAATTGTATCAATTTCATACTGTTCTTCTTTTTCGAAAAGATATTTGTTCAATTCCTCTTCCGTCATTCCTTCCTGGTAATAATTGTCTGCATTATATTCTTCGTTATCTTTATTCGGAATATATTTACATTTTTTGGGAAGTTCAATTTTCTTTAATATCGGCACATATTTCTTAACAATTCGTAATAATTCTTTATATGTATCATCATTATATTCTTCAACCAACGAAGCACAAGCATATAGCCATTTATCAGAAAAACTTGCCAATGCCCTAAATGGAGATCTTCCAAAATATAAATCTCCCTCATATGGTATCCAAATACAATTTTTCTCTCCTGTTTTTGAATCATCCCATAACCACATATCATGAGTAATTTCTTGTGGAGTATATTTACCTTCATTTTTCATCACGCAAAGCGAATGCATACTTGATGAATTTGATTCAAACACACCCATTCTAATTTGAGTTTTCATATCTTTATACTCCTTTTCTTTATGTAAAAATACAAATCGTACCATTATTGTCAATATCTACGTTATTGTTAAAATACACATAAGGCCATTGAATTCCAGAAATAATGTCAGAATTCATATCATGTATAGCGATTTCTTTGTCTCCATATTTTTCCATTGCTTTCTGCAGCAATTCAATAAAGTCTGAAATCTTATAAATATCATCTTTTTCAAAGGTCAATGCTTTTGTCATACGTCCGTCAATACTTTCAAAGTCTTCCTCAATGATCTTATTCATTTCAATCTCCTTTACAAATTTTATTGGTACCCTCTTTTCCATATACAACTTCATCTGCCAGCTTTCGAGAAACACGACTTACCTGTTTTAATCCCTCTCTGATAATCGTTCCGCTTGGCTGCTGATGATCTTTGATAAATCCGATCCACTGATCTTCGTTTAGAATGTTTCTTTCACTTTCATATACTACTGCATAGCCTAGTTCCCGTTTTGCAAGGCAAAGTGTGTTGATCATGCAGTCGACATCATCTAATACATCTTTAATCGGCATTGGTTTTTGTCCTCTCTTTATGTAAATAGTTATATGTTTCTATGTAAGATTATTCTCATATGATCCGTTTATAAAAAGCGCTCTACAATTTATATTCTTAATAGGTTAGAATTGATTGTAGAACGCTCATGATGGTGAATTGTTGTGGTTATTTTAGAATGCAAATCAGTTTAAATATGATTTCAGACCACTTTCAAAATATGGAATTGGTCTTCTCTTGAATCTGTATTTTTCAACCCTTGCATCGATAATAGCTTTTACTGCAGCATCATCAATTTCACCTGTTCTTGCATACCGATCGAATACAGAATATTTAAATCCAAGAGCGCTTTCATCAGAAGATCCACATAATCCGTCTGACGGCGTTTTGTCAACCATCTTTTTCAGTAGAATCGTCTCATATCCAATAGCTTTTACTTCCTGTACTGTGAAATCCTTTAATGGTGCAAAGTCTCCTACTGCATCGCCCCAGCGAGTTTCCCAAGATAAGAGTGTTTCCGAAAGATTGCATGTATTAGCAACTCGTCCATTCATACTCTGTGAAATTGCATAAAGTGTTGCCATTCTGATTCGAGGAGGCAGATTAATTGATGTCTGTTTTGACCAATGATCACCAATTTGTGGTCTGATTTCGTGCTTTAGCGCAAGAATTGCTGGATGAATATCTACAGTACAGTATTCAATACCTAAATGTTTAGCAACTTCATAGGCATCTTCAATATCTGTCTGTTCTCCGTCTGGCATGAGCACACCTAAAACTCTATTCTTTCCAAGAGCTTCCACACAGAGAGCCGCAACAATGCTTGAATCTTTACCCCCTGAAAGACCTACTGTGGCAATACAATCTTTCCCATTCTGCTCAAAGAACATTTTAATCCACTCGACAATCTTATTTTTTGTTTCTTTTGCATCAAAAGTATACATATCTATTCTCCTCTCCTTTACTGATTTAATTTCCACAGTTCAACATGAGTATCAAGTTCATTAAAAATCTTCTGCATCATTGAATATACTTCGTCCCAATCTGCTCCACCACGATCACAGCCGATCTTATATGGCATAGCAATTGTTGCACTAAAATTATTGTTCCTTTCATGTGCTTTCCGACACATAGTTCTAAAACACTTTTCTAATGCTTCCAGAGAAGTATATTGTTTTCCGTCATATCCATAGTTATCTTGTGCAAAGAAATTACAAATCCACTGTTCATTACTTGGAATCGCAATCGATCCACAGTCGTATCCAATATATTTTGGCTTGACTGGTACAATTTGTACTTTCCCCAGCATATCCGATGATACTACCTTTTTATATTCTTCGTATACATGTGGAAATCGCTGTCTGATCTGCAAAGCCACGCCAGATCCCATCTTTCCCATACAATTTACCTGATGACAAATAAATTTTGCATCCGTATCAAATAAATTTCCTTCGATAATTTCAATCATGATTTTCTCCATTTAGTCTTTCACGAATCTCTTCAAAAGTCTGTTCTTTTACTAATTCTCCATCTTTAAAGACGAGTTTCAGTTCATTTTCTTCTGGCATTGTATCTTCTGCATAACCATCATGACACACGAATTTATTTTCTTCTTTTACTACACAGCAAAGTCCTTTATGAGATTTCTTCAGATTATTTTTATCTGTTTTTGGATTCTTCTGAATGGTATATTCTTTGCCATCAATTACACAATAGGTGCTCTTCATTGCAAATCCAAAAGTATCTCTTGTTAAGCAAACCATTCCATCTTCTGGCGTACACATTGCAGAGAAAGAAAACGCACCTACTCCAAAAAGAATCGTATCTGCTGCAAATCCTAATCCTTCAAGCTGTGTCCAAATCTCTTTGATCTTACTGTACTGACAACCATCTCCGTAAATGATTCCAATCCTTGGATTTAACTCCTTATAACCTTTTGAGTTTACAGTTCCACCAAAAATCTGATATAATTTCTGAACAGTTTTTACTGAAATCTCAACGATATCGCCGCTATCAGGACGTACAAGGAATTTGCCATTATGCTCTTCGATTTCTTTTCTCAGTTTTGGAAGTGTTTCGTCAATAAGGTTCCAATAATCAAATGTATCAGAGACATAACTGAAAGATGTATTCTTATATGTATCAGTCAGTAATCTTCTTAACAGATTTTCTTCTGTCTCGCATACAGCCAGATTACTGCATACGGTTGCATGTTCCAGGCTAACTGCTCCAATACCAATATGGTTCTTAGCACAATCAGCATCGTACATTTTATCAATATACTGAGTCGCTGGAATTGTAGAGGTTTTGTCAAATGACAGAAGCCATGAAGAGCTGGCGTGGATACCGTTCTCGATGCCAAGCCCTCTGAATCCAAAATCTGCCATTGCCATTGCTGGATTTTTATTATCGGTTGTTTTTTCATAAAACTCGTTTGCGAGTGTTCTATATTTATGACCTACAGTTGCCCAGTTGCATGTCCCAAAAATAAAAGACTGCATAATGCATTCCAGCCATTGTACCGTCCATGCGAAATCCGGATGTGCGTTACTCATCTCGATACAAGGAACTCCCATTGTTACAACAGATCCTTCTGGAAGAGCTTTGATCTCTACAGGTAAATACTGCAGATCCCATAATTTTTCGATACGTCCAAGATCATAGCTTTGGGAACCGATCTGATTATCTAAGTATTTTTTGTACTCAGCAACAACCTCTTCTTTTGGTCTTTTGAAGAACGTTTCGTTTGCTATTTCAATCATATATTCCTTAATAAAACACTGTAATCCAAAGAACACTACTTCATTCAGATTTTTAAACATTGACTTTCTTGGAGTAATATAGGAAGTTAATTTTGTAAGACCTGCCGGAAGAGCATCTGGATTTGTATTTTTATATGTGTCTGCCATCAGCATAAAAGAAATGTTTCTCATATTAGACCTCCATAACTGTGATTTTATCGTGTTTTCCTGTGAAAAGACTGTCTGTTGTAAATAATCTTTCAACTGTTCCATCTTCAAGTGATTTGATTAATGTTCCTTTTTCTCTATCAAGAACTGAATTTTCGGTATGTGATGCATAAGCATAAATTCTATCTACACCACATTCTTTCAACACTTTTGCACTATAATATAAAGAACCGCCATATGAAATGATGTCATCAATCATCAAAACTTTTTTACCTTTAAGATCAATACCGTTATCTCTGATTTTGAGTCCAAGAATTTTTCCTGTATTCCAATCTCGATTTTTCTCACCATAGCAATACGGAATGTCAGAAAACAATCCAGAATATCTTTTCGAACTACCGGTATCCGGAAAATAAAGAATAAGATTTTCTTTACTAATCTGCTCAATTACTTCATCAATATATTCTCTTGGATTAAAGACATATACTCTATTCAAAAGCGCTGCTCCAACATTACTATGAACATCAAGTACCTCTACTCTATCAAATTCGAGCCAATTAATAACATCAGCGAACCCTTTTAATGTAAAAACCTCGCCCTGATCATGGATTCTGTCCATTCTGGCATTCGGAAGATAAAACATTGTAAGATCAATTGATTTAATATATGGAAAATTTTTTAAATGTTTTGTAATATAAATCAGCGCTGAAAGTTCTTCTTCTTTCTCATACTTCCATGTAATGTTGTTATATTTCTGATAAAAACAATCGTCTAATACGATTCTCTGTGTTCCATCTGGAAAGTGTTCTACTTTTACTTCTTTCCCATTTAAAATGATCATATCTTTATTCTCCAATCACATTAATCTGGCAGCTTTTCATGGCTTCGAGTGCCGCCTTATGTTTTTCTGGTGTAGATCCCGCGCAACAGCCTGCGTCTACTGTAATTTCCGTATTTGGAAACATAGCTTTAAGGACTAATGCATTTGAAATTACACATATATCCGTACACAAACCGACCAGATCGATATCACCATCTCCAATCCATGTCATATTTCTCCACTGCAAAGTTCCAAAAGTACTTTTGTTTACATATCTGCAGTTAGGAACCTCAAGGTCGCTCACAACCTTCCATCCTTTTGTTCCAAAAACACAATGTTTTACTGGAAGTTTTCTTCCCTCCAGAGTATTTAAGTAATCGTTATAATGCGTATCTCTTGTAAAGATAATTTGATCTCCACGATTATAATACTCTTCAATTTTCTTTTTCACATTCGGAATAATCGCCTGTGCTTCTTCCGATCCAAGGCTACCCTTTACGAAATCATTCTGCACATCTACTACAATTAAAGTTCTCATTGTTTATTCTCCTCTCTTACTTCGTCAAATCTCTTTACCCAGTCCTCAAATGACACATCGTCTCCCACTGTGCCATCGTATTTACACATCCAATATAGAGTTTTCTTTCTCTCGTATTCCAAGTCATCTCTTAAATTATGAATAATTGACTGAGCAAAATCTTTCATGTGATTGTATTCGCTTTTTAAGACTAATCCAAACATTAAATTTCCTCTTTATCTTCTGCAAGTTTATTCCAGACACTTGCAATTTCTGACATCACTTCTTCTACGGTTTTGCCATCCGTTGAAATTCCTAATCTATCAAGATATTCCTTTAATTCAGACATCGTGTTTTCCATTATTTTTTCCTCACTTTCCAAAATTTTAGTAATCGTTACTAATTTCTAATTTCGATTCTTTTTCGAATCTATCTACATATTCTCTGACACGTTCGTATGCTGCAGGAACACTAATATGTTCTTTCAGTAAAAGTTCTTCTACAGCTGCTCGTTCAATAAGAATTTTTCGATCGTGTTCTTCTTGCGTCATAATAATCACCTTATAAGTTTGGCTGACCAGTTTTATACCAGCCAGCCATTTTTTTAGTCTAATTCATCAAGCATTTTCTGCAGATCTTCAACGGACGCATTTCGAAGTGCCTCGTCCTGCTTAGTAGCAATGATCTGCATAATTTTCTGTTTCTTCTCTTTACGTTCTGCAGCTTCCTGCCGATTCTTTTTCTCTTCCAGTTTTTCATTAAAGATATATTTTACAATCTCAATCTTGGTCGAAAGAATATCATCTTCCTCGGATTTAGTCTGAAGCAGACTTTCTTCATCCGTCTTCTTTACTTCTGCATTCAGCGTCTTAAACACTGTATCCAGCGCTCCAAGCGGAAGATCATATAAATCTTCTACTGCAATCTGTCCCTTATACGGGAAACGATATTTACCTTTTACTGCTTTTTCAAACATATTACTCATAATTTTATTCTCCTTTATTAAAATTTAATTTTAATGATTCTTTCTGTTGCACCTTTTACTTTAACGATAAGCTCATTGCGCTGCGTCAGACTAAAACCAACACCAGAGAGCTGATCATCGACGTCTGTTACACTACACTTTTCGCCAAGTGCTTCAAATACTTTACGATGTGGAACTAATTCATTCTTAAGATATTCCACAAAGAAACCATTCGGCTGTTCTGGATTTACGCATCCATTCAGGAAGAAGAAAAGATGTTTATTCCCGATCCCATTTTGCTCATCAAAATAGTTCGGGCTGTAACTGATTACAGATACAGGTGTAAACTGATTTGTCTGTACTCCCCATACTTCTCTACTAGAAGTAACCGAGTGACCAAAAAGTTTTTCTTTGATGGTAAAGTTTCCGTTCTTATCCATAATTACTTCTGCGACGTCTACGTCTCCACGCACTGGGTTATTGTATTCAAACGAATAGATCTCGCCATCGAATTCAATTTCCGCTTTAAATCCTTTACTTCCTCGGTTGGTATACTGATTTACAAAGAATCTGTATGCGCCAGGAATCATTCTCGATTTGTCCTGCCATGTAATATTTTCCACTGCTGGCTTCCCTGGCATACTGCTATATGGCTCAATCACATCAATATCAAGCTGACCACCAAGTTTCGACATAGATGGTTTTCTATCACTACCAAAATAGATTTCATGACCATTTGGTTCAATACAGTGAGCATCAAGATCACTGTTGTCATTCTGATCCTCGTTCCACATAATAGAGAATCTAAGCACTCCATCTACATTTCCACCAGCATTCTTTACATTCTGTTTGATATCAGAATCGGTAATGTTTCCTGTATATGCCCAGCTCAGACCATTGTTCCATTTGAACATTGTGTTGGCATTCGAATTTTCTGGGGCAATTAAAGAAACAAAGTTTTTCTCATGTTTATTCTCTACAAATACTTCAACCTCTTTCGCAGTCGGAAGAACCTTTTCTACGAAATCCTGTGCAGTCACTTCTTCTACTCTAGAGAATTTCTTTGGATTAACTGCTACAAATTTTGACATCTCTGTAAAAATGTCTCCTCCACCAGAAATTCTCTTCGCTGCATCTTTATTAGAAAATAGAATATTATTTACTGTGATATCATCCAGATTTGCAAAGCGACGCTTCAGAGAATCCATATACCCAAGTTCCGTCAGCGTTTTCTTTGCATCGTCCAGCATTCTCTGAGTATAAATTGGCTTACTTCTTTTATAGTTGCTGGGTGCTACGATCTGCTCATATTTTTTAACTGCAGTATCAAGATCCATTCCTTCACTTACATTTACAAGTAGTGTTCCAATAGAATGATTTCTGATTTTACCAATAACAGCTCCTGCTTTCAGAGATTTCTCCCAAACATACAAATCTTTTTCTTCTTCTGGAAGTTTATCATATTCTGTTTTATACTTCTTGAATTCTACAAGTGGAACTTTCCATTCTGTTCCACGATACAGTGTATTAGAATTGATCAACTCTAAAACTGTCTCTACAGAGTCAATAGTAATCTCGTCAAGAGAACGTTTGAACACATTCCGGATATCTCTGTATTCACCATGGATATTACCTGCAGATCTACGAGAGTCAAATACAAACTTATCAGGAAGTCTCATATAAAAGTGATCCCACTGATGAGATTTTCCGTTGATCATTTCAAAGTTCTTATCTGTGCCAATATTTTTAAGCTGACTTACAAAAACATCGACTACCTCTTCGTTATGGATAAGTTTTGAAAGTGCCTTGACTACCGGCTCATAAATAGTTCCAGACATATCTACATCCCAAATACTTTCCATTTTATTATCCTTGATTACAACCACAGCGCCGATTGTACGAATGAACTGGCGGCAGCAGGTACAGTCATGTTCTCTTCTCTCTCTAAAAATATTGTTCGTTCCTGGCGCAAAGCTATCGAGATATGTATCCCACAGCAGTTCCTTGTCTACGTCCACTTCGAATAACTTATCTGCATTTGCGGACATTTTATTGAAATGTTTCTGAAGCTTCTCCTTAAAAATTACGAACTGATCTAACATGATATTTTCTCCTTCTTTATGTTTTTCTTCTATTTTGTTATCTTTTACTCTACTTTGCTCTCTGTTTCCTTCATCTTATTGGTTGTTTCTTCTTTTGCATTATTCTCCGAACTTTCTTCTTTATTATTTTCACCAACTACACTTGCTTTTTCCGGTTCTTTATTTTCCTTTGTATCTTCTGTAGTATTCTCTGCATCAGAAATCAGTCTTTCATTCAGAAGAAACTCTTCGATGTCGGACACTCAAAGCATGATACGCACTGTACCAAATCACACATGTGATGCTTTTTAATGAAGTCTTTGTCTACGGCCTGTTCGTCTGTGATTACGGTTCCACATTCGTCCATATTTTGAATCTCGTGTTCTTCGTAAACCTTTCCGGAATATTTTCCTAACCTTTTCATTTGTCTCACCTCCTTTTTATTTCGTTTTAATTTCGATCTTTTTGTTGATCAGCACCTTACTGTATTCTCTCCCGTCAATAATATTCTCTGTTTGAATTTCTGTAACTTTGACTGGTTTTACACCTTTTTTCGTAACACATAATACTGCGTCACCAATCTGCAGATTATTGATGAATTTTCTCCATCCTTTAACTCTTGGCACTCGCCAAATGTATTCTTTCGTACCAATACCATCGTAATTGATATGAACACCTTTGATCAGCGCACCTGGCTGACCTTTATATACTGTCCGAATTGTTTTGGCACCATTTCTTTTCATGATAAGATATCGGATATATCCATCTACGAGATAACCATTCTTATCCAAAATAATTGGCTTGTCTTGATGATTTGTACGAAGCCAATATTTTTCAAATCGTTCCATCTTTTCTTGAGATGGATGAGAATCAAGAAACTGATCTGAAATTTTGATGTCATCAATATTCATCTGCATTATTTTATTCTCCTTTCTTTACGCTGCGTTTCCTTTCCCAACAAGAAAGTTTTCGAAATCTCGTTTCATGAATCTGAAATTAATACCCTGATTGGAACTATATTCATCATCTGCATTCTGATATTCTCCAATCCACTGTTCAAATTCCTGATCCTGATTATTCTGCGCTGCATAAACCATCAATGCAATTAACGCTGTTTTACACTGCTGATAAACATTTGCAGACACTTTTGTATCCTGAAGACACTCGTTGTAAAATTCGATGTCGTCTGGATCTACTTTCTCATTTACATGAGTATGTACAAAATCAATATCATTCTGATCAATACGATCATCAACACCAATGATTGCAGATTCTTCACCCTCTGAATTTTCTGATGAGTCTTTGATACTTTCGCTCTCTGCATCTTCATTTGGTTTATTCTCTTTAATATGTAAAAAATCCACTAATAAAGTATGTAAATAATCAATCTTCTGCTGAATTACTTTTTTGTCCTTCGTGTGTTTATCCTGCTCTATTTCAATCCAATCAGTATCATTGACTTTGATTTCTTTCATGTCATTAAATGCAATCAGGAATTTTCCAAAATTTTCTGGTGAAACTCCTTCATCTAAGGCTCTTTTCATAAGAGTCATCCATGCCATAAAATCTTTTGACACAAATAATTCAGCTACTTCTGTATGATCGAGTTTATCTGCGTAAGGAATTAACATATTAAAGTATTTGTTCAGTGTATCAAATTCTTCTTCTGTTCCGTTCTCATTAAGATACTTGCAGATATCCCTTGGCGCCTTTTTCCATTCTTCTAAATGAAACATCGCCATAACGCATTCGATGATCACTCTTTCCCAGATGCCTTTTTTCTTGTCTAACTCATTCAGCATCGTACAATCTTTAAGAAAACGATTATTATCTTTAATCCGTTTAATTTTATCCGCAAATGTACCAATGTAAGTAAACGCCTTCTGGCTTACATTCATTGGAATAGTAGAGTTATATAACATGACAAGATCGCAGGTATCTTCTGGAGTACATTCCTGATAAATTGCAGCAGACAACTGACATGATCTCATTCTCTTTTTCAGTTCTGGTGGGAAATCATTATAAGTTTTATTAACCAGATCAAATGTTTTGATTTCTTTGATCAGTTTTCCATTTTCATCTCTCATAGGTTTTCCATTTTTATCCAGTTTGTTTCCTTGATAAGTCACATATCTATTCCGGATTGATTTAGAGATCTTATGCCCATCAAACACAAAACGTCTGAGCGCTTCTGTTCTCTGACCACCATCCACTACGTATGTAGTAGTAAGCCCATCTTCTCTTTTTTCTTCTGCAAGAATAATGTTTGGAATGTAAATCCGTTTTGGAGATACAGTACTATAAATCAAATTATTGATCATTTCATTTGACCAACAAAACGCTCTCTGGACTGCCTGATCAACAGTAATAACTTCCTCATCAATACTATCAACATAAGCTCCTACGCCCATCTGTTCGATTCTGTATTCATCTAACATTAATAATCCCTCCTAAGTATTCTTGTATTTGAGTTGTTCCGGATAGCTTTTAAGCTATCGTTATAGAGTGACTTAGAAATATGTAAATTTTGAAGAATTTCTTCTTCATTAAATCCATCTGCAAGCATATGTAAAATTACACTCTGTACTCGTGATAATTTACTTGTATATTCTCTCATTAATGAAGACATTTCTTGATCATTTTGAAAGACGACATCTTCCACGGTTTTCCCAGATACAAATGTCTCCCAGAGCTGCATTCCATCTTCGTCAATTTGAGAATAAATGGAAATATCAAATACAGGTTTCTCTTTAGGATTACCATCTTTATCGAATTTCTGCTTTCCAGTCTCTTCGTCAATATCTGGAACAAAAACACAGCGTTTTTTACGTTCGATATCTCTTGTATATGTCCAATATTTTCTCCAAATATTTCCATATAAATACGTTTTAAAAGTGCATTTGACATCCGAATTGTATTTAAGTAAACTCGACAGAAAAACTTCTACTGCTAAACTTTCAAGTTCTGCATCATGAAGTGTCGGTAAATCTTGGGATGACTTTTTCTTTTTGTAAATCAAAGTTTTGCAGATTTTTTTAAGCTCGCGCATGTCGTTGTCTAAATACGTTTGCTGGATCTCATCTGCTTCTTCTGGTGTAAGAAATTCTAATTTTTCTCTTTGAGTCTCTGTCAAATATTTGTATCTCATTTTTGCTCACCCTACCCTTCCAATATTTTCATCGCTTCGTCAAATTTTGCAGTTCTTGGTTTATAGTTTTCATATTCTCCATTGTCAGTTTTATTTAATTCAGTTTGCAGTTTTCCAAGAGAGTAATGGTACGTCAATGCATTTTTCATTGCCTGAAGTTTATAGATACATGCTTTCACATGTGCTCGATCAATAAGAATCCGCAAGAACAGATATCCGATTTTAGCAATTCTATGTGCTTGTGGTAATTTTCCATCATGTTTATATGTATAAATAACGAGTGCATGTTTAATATCACTCTCTTCTGAATCAAGCTTAGACAAATATGTACTAAGAGATTCCAACATGTTGCTCAATTCAGATTCATCCCATGCAGCCAAACTTAAAAACTTTGTACACTCATCTTCAATCTGATCGAGTAAGTTCAGATCAACTACAATGTCATTTTCATTTAAAAATACACCTCCATTCCCTTTTGCTTTAGGAGAAACTGTTGGCTTGTTTCCATCCTCTCCAACCATGGAATATCCATTCCGAATCCAACCTAGTTTTTTGCTACGTGCATTCAACAGATTTTTAGCCTGTTTGAATGTAAACTGTTTTGCATTGGATGATTTTGTGGATTCCATGTACTCGCCAGGACGTATTGGATTTTCAATCACCCAATATTTTCCATTTGTGATAATGTAGTACATTTTCTGATCACTCCTTCTTTATTTAATTTTAAAAATAGGTAAACTTAATACAGGTTCTTATCGTTCATCAAATGAATAAGTACCTTTACGTATTGGTTATTCTCCTATTCTGTTTGTGTAAAATTGTGAAATAATAGCGAACTGCTCAAGATAGACTTGCAGAATTGCAAATTAATATGTATAATGAAACTTAAGCAGGACATTGTGCTATTATTCATCTGGACTGCTCCAACAGTTCAGATTCATATGAATATCGCTTGTTTTGCTTGTTATGTACAGGAAGGGATTCATACCGTATGCGCTCCAACGCAGGTATGATTCCCTTCTTTTATTTTGTTCAACAAAATTATAATACATCGAACTAATGTTCTTGTCAATATGTTTTCGAACATTTGTTTGCGCTACTATAATTTTGTCTTTCCTTATATTTCCATTTTATACCTCTTGACATGTATATTCCAGCGGTAAATATTTCCATTTCATTCCTTTAAATGTGGTAAAATAATGTCATGCATAATACCTTCTCGATTGATGTGTTCGATATCTTGTATCGTAGAATATAATTGCATATGTTCGATTATTTCATCTCTGTTAAGGAAAATAGTTTTTGCTTTTTTAATTAACTTACACCCTTCTGCAGGTGTAGTTATTTTTTTACTTTCTTCATTTTGATCATAATCAATTGTATAAATAAGAATTTTGTACTTCTTGTTCTTTTTTTCAAGTTCTTTCATTTTCTGCATCGCTTGGTTGTAATCAGAGTATTCATATGCTTCTATCATCTTGTCATCCCTCCATTAATAATGTCTGTAAACTAATCTGCATTGCTCTGTTCACTTCTTTTTGCTTTTTGGGACTAATCTCTCCGATCTTATCCAACAATCTAGCTTTATCTATTGTTTTAATTTGTTCACATGTTACTAACGAATCGGAACTTAATCCATTCAACGCATCTTTTTCCAAAATGACATGAGTAGGAAGATTGGGCTTCCTTTTTGATGTGATTGCCACGACTATGGTTGTTGGAGAATGTTTATTCCCAATGTTATTTTGGACAACAAGTGCTGGGCGTTTTCCGCCTTGTTCAGATCCTTTCGTTTTCCCGAAATCTACCCAATAGATTTCACCACGTTTAATTTCGCCACAATGTACATCCATACCCGGTTCCTCCTTTCTCTCTTGTTTTTCTTACGTTGAACTCATTATATCAACATATCTTTAATATGTCAATACTTAATATAAATATATCTTTATTATTTTTGCTATTATATCACAATTTATCTTTATTTATATAAACATGTCTTTATAGATTTTCTTATTTAATTATGTTATAATCATTGACACGGAGGTGCAATATGATTAAATTAGATATTCAACATTTAATATTGAGTAAATATAAAAACCAAGCTGCATTCGCAGAAGCTACTGATCTCTCTTTGCCATCAGTGTCAAAAATTTGTTCTGGTAATATGGCAAGCATTCGCTTTGAAACTCTTGAAAAAATTTGTGAAGCATTAGAATGCACCCCGAACGATCTACTTACTTCCGATAAAAACGAATGGGATACAAAAATTCCATCATATGTTACAGAATATATCGATCGAATGGAACATATTTCACAAGAAATCCAGGATGCGAATTTCCGTTATAGAGCTGCAGCATATCATAAAGAAAGCGATGACTAAACCAGCCATCGCTTTCTTATTGCTCATATTCAGATCCACTCAAATCCATTCGAAAATTGATTTCTTGTATACACCACCAATACAGTCTTTCTGCATCCTCATTATCTTTCCGATCTCGATCAGTGAAAATAATTAATTCTATTACATTCTCTTCTGACATATTTCTCAAATCTGCAGGTGTTACTATATAGGCCAAATATTTTGGAATCATTTTTCTTTCACACCGTTTCGTTTTAATATTTCTGTTACTTGAGACACGGGAATGCAAAATCTTCTGGAAACTGCTTTCTTATCATGATATTTCTCGAAATCTTCTAAAATATCTTTATCTGTCCACTCTAACTGAATAGGAGCATTCATATAATTTTTCATCGTTCTCTCCTTTTGAAATGTCTGTTTCATTAATTGAAAACAAATTGAAAATCTTTATCGTTTATTTCACATGTAATTAGTTCTTTGTTGTTGTCAAGAATATCTACAACAGCACTTTCATATCTTGAATAAGCTGCTGTACATTCATATTCTTTACCTTCTGTAAAATGTTCATCAGTTTTTCTACAAATAGCCTTATTGTTCATCTTATCCCTCCGTTTTAAACCATTCCAACATAGTCTTTAAATTTTCCAAAGCTCATTGTAATTGCTTTTACATTTTTCATATCGATCACTTTACCTTTCTAAATATTTTGTTGGTACTTCTTTGGTTAACCAAACATTATTCACAGACAAATAAAATTTATATCCATCTCTATGCATCTGGCCAGATGCCACCTGATACACAACTTCTTTTCCGTGTCTTTGTCCGACTTTTTCTGCAGTATCAACGTCACTTGAAAGATGAACATATAACCGGCTTTTTGGAATTAACCCAATCTGATCAATTGACACTACGTATTTTTCGCCAGTTCCATGATATAAAAATTCTGGTGGCTGTTTCTCTTCTAACTCTACATCTACAGGAATCGAATGTCCTTGGTTGCATCTGATCAGTGTTTTATCTTCATTAAAAGAGTATCTTCCCTTCGAATCTGTTTCCACGATCTCGTACAGATGATCCAGATCGAATCCAGGATTGTCTTTCCTAATCCCGTCAATCAGTTCGACGACATTAGCCCACCCATGTTCATCCAAAGTAATGTCAATTGCTTCTGGTTTATGTCTGAGAATCAAACACATGTATTTACTAATATTTTCTAAGTTCATGCTTTTACTTCCTTTTATTTAATTTTATTTTTCAGATGCCAAACAAAATCTTTTGAATCAAGTAATGAACCTTCAAACAATTTTTCGCCTTCAGCTTCATAAATTCTCAACGATCCATCAAAACCAACCACAACATATTTTCCGTTATATTTTTCCATGTCAATCAGTTTCCATTCAAGTGCTTGATACTGAGTTCCATCTTCCATCGCATCTGCATATCCATCATATGTAAATAACGGAATGTCAAGCATATAAATTATATTATCCATATTTTGTTTCTTCCTTTTGTTGTCTATATTAATTATTATACTGTTTCTATATTTATTACTTCTAATAAATTATCTTCCAGCCATTCGCAAATATCTTGTACTACTGCATAAGTATCTTCGTATCCATAAGAGGCATTGCTCCAGGTATAACAATCATTATATTCGTCAAACCAGATTTCTACAGATTCTCCATTTGACAAATCAAGTCTAATGGAAATTTTATCTTCTTGCTCTTCTGCATATCCCATTTCTTCGACAACATATTTGTTAATATCTGCTTCAGTCACAACATTTCACCTGCCTTCTGAAAACAATCTTTCATTGCTCACATATTCTCAACACATTTCATAAATGTTTTAGTTTCCATATCAAATGGATTGCAATCATAGTAAAAAAGACATTTTGTAAAGTTCTCTGTACACTGTAATATAAGTGTATCAATATCTGTTGTATTTGAGTCAAATAATTCAATGTCAGCTCCAAATACTTTACAAATATGTTCTTTCTTATTTTCGTCCTCTGTTATAACCAGCTCCCAGAATTTTCCTTCTGGATAAGTATTTAAAATAAATCCTTTTCTTTTTAACAAGTCATTATAATTCAAATTTTCACCTCTATTTAAAAAACGTCTGGCACATTTAAATATTTTTCTACTACTTCATTATCAAAGAAACATTCATGTTCCATGTCATCATTAGAATAAATTGTCACACCAAATGTTTCTTGAATAAAACAATACCAAAAACCTTTTCTGAAAAGATAATTTTCTCCATCATTAGAATATTTATCCTGTTTCATTTGAGTCATATGTTTTTTCAATTCATTTCTTAATATTTCAATATCTGTAATATTATCTAAGTCCATTTGTTCACCTCATCACCTAACGAAAGCAATTTTTCATTATGTCACATTGCAGCAACTTCTTCATAAAACGAGGAAAAACTATTCTTATATTTTTCTTTAAAATCTTCTTTAAATGTTTTGTCAACAAATTCCATCATCTGATTTTTATCCGCCCTAAATATAGCGTTAAATATAGGATACAGTTCTAACCAGTCAGTCATTAAAGCATAGTATTCACCATTTCTTTCAAAGGCGCATTTATATCCTACTTTATTGAACAATGTCAGAATAGAATTTGCAGATAATCTTTGACTAAAATTTTCTTTGATCCAACTTAAATCTTTTTGTTGTTCTTTTACTCGATTGCATTTTATTTTTAACTGATTTATCAGTTCAACACTTCCTTCTTCAACAAATTTTAAACAATCTTCATTCCACCAAGAAGAACTACCACCCGTTTCCATATCCATAATTGAGTATCCACCGTAACAAGTTCCGTCACCATATTTTTCTCCATATGAATACTCTATTACATACAACTTTCCTATATCATTTCGTGATTCATTTAAACTACCATGCCAATAAGTATCAATTTTTCTAACAATATTACCTGACTTAAAACTCATACGATCATCTCCCATTTTCTCTTGAAATCGTCATTTCTTCTGCTCGTCAATTAAATCCAATACTTCGCATAAAGCCTTATATCTGCCTTCTTCTAAGTCATTCATATTGCGATTTTTTGTTTCATTTTCTAAATCCTCAATAAGCTGCTCGATTTTAATTCTTAATTCGTCCACTGTTATACCTCCAATTCTCTTTCTAATCTCTTCGTTACTTGAACACTTCTGCAACTGATTTATTGAAACATGTCGCTGTTCAATATAACCATCTTCCATTTCAAAATCAACATCTGCTTCCTCGTTTGGATTTTCCCATGCATAATCTACAAATATTCCAAACAATTTTAAATTTTTGTGAAACACTTTATCACCTTTTTTAAATTCCATTAATGTCACCTCTTCCAATCTTCCGAGTAAATCATTCTTTTTTAGTATTACAGTTCATTTTATAAAACATCTAAATCAATAATAGTGTATTTATATTGTTCTGATTTCCATGTATAGTCATCAATTTTTATTGGATTATCTGCTCTTCCTTCACAAAATTTAACGGCTTTATCATATGAATTGTATGCCTCTTGGCTAATTTTAGTAGTAGGATATAAGCCACCTAAAGTCATTACTTCAACACAATATATTTTCATAGCGATCTCCTTTCATATCGCAAGAAAGTTAAATTTCATTATCCTTAAAATTTAAAATATCGCCCAGGATAAGCATCCATATGTCCGAAACATACGTTATCAAACCAAAGATATCCTTGATTATCCCATTCAATTACGTCACCTTTTTTGATATGAACTTCTTCACATCCGTCTTTATTTTCTTTTAAGAATCCAACACCATCATAGTCTTTAATACATGTTGCTGTACTCATCTTATAATCTCCCTTCTTGCCTTGAAACCTAGATTTCATTAATAATATTTTTTCAAATACCTAATAGCAGCCATAATTTCTTTTTCATATTCCTTGTCTAAACCGGCATAAGGGATTGTTTCTGCAAGATATTCTAACTCATTCGCAGTTTCTTCGTCTGTAAGTTCCCTTCCTTCCGTTTCCATTCTTGCTACCAATCTGCTTTCCAGACAACCGTGACGAATATTTATAGCTCTTTCAAATAATGACTTCATAGTGTTATTCTCCTTTCCATCCAAAGAAAACTTGGTTTCATTCTATTCTATTTTAACCACTGCACAATCATCGGATATATTTTCATATTTATATGAATTATTAAGACGTTTTGCCTCTCTTTTGGCAGCATCTTCTGTTTTGAACTTTCTCGCTTCTTCAATACCTCCTATAACTTTGTATTTTGCTCCTTGTACAACGTATGACCCTTTACATATATAATCTCTTCCGCATCTTATAACATAAATCATTCTAATCACCTCAATATTATATTCTTCATTATGACGAAAATTGGACTGTCTTTGTAACAATCCCATTTCTCTTTTAAAACTATCGTTTGCATTCCATACAAACGTCCTTTCCATCATAATCATCAGGTCGCTCATAATGTCCAGGAAAACAATGCACACAACTATAACATGATTGATCCCATCCCATTGGACATTTCTTTGCCTCTTTTGCTTCATGCGTATAAATATATTTTTCTTCATAATAACTCATAGGTTTTGATATATTATACTTCCTCTCTTTTCGCTAAATCGTAATCTGAACCATTCACAAATTCTCCATCTGTATTTGTGTCGCAATATTCAAGTGCATATTCTTCTACATCAACGCAATCAGGATGCTCGTCATATGTACATTTATATTTTGCCAATTCTGCTTTTGCTTCATTGAGCTGATCGTATGTCCATCGTTTTAATTCTTCTGGATCAGTATTTGGTCCATAAATACAATCTCCTTCAGAGTAATTTTTGAACTGTTTTTTCGTATAAGATCCTTCAGCATGTCTTAAAATAATTGTATTATAATATTCTCCCATTCTATTTTCCTCCAACTTTTATATAATTATTTATATTATATCATATTCCTCAGCAATAACATAGTTTTTCTATGCAGTTTCACCTAACAGAATTTTCCTGAACATACTTTCAAATATCGGAACACAAATACTATTGCCAGCCTGTTTATATAATGCCATTCTATATCTTCCTCGTTTCTGTTGGACAGATGCAGCTGCTTCATAATCCTGATCCGTATATCCCATAAGTCGCCAGCATTCTCTTTCTGTAAGATATCTGTATTTTCCATTATGTAAGTCAATTACCTGTGCAGGTGTCCGATCCTGTCGAGTCGTGATTGTATAAGCATATTGGTCAATTACGGTTGCTCTTCTGATTCCGGATGCGCCAATACATTCCAGAATGCTCGGTTGTGTTACCTCATATACTGTATCAACTTTCTGTTCCAAAAACTCGTAAATATCTCTCATTGGCGTTCTAATCAGATCAGAAAAATCAAATTTCTTTCCTTTTAAACAACTTACAGTGAAATAGCGTTCTCTTGCTTGTGGAATACCAAACTCTCTTGCGTCTAATAGTTCATATGTACTTGTATATCCAAGTTTACTTAATTCTTCCATATATCTGTCGTGATTATGCACCATATATTTACTTCTGACATTTTTAACATTTTCCCAAATCACATATTTTGGTTTCCATTCTCCCATCTGTTTAATAATATTAATTGTTTCCCACATAAGACTCGATCTTGTCCCAGACCCTTCTTCTGCGCCAGCTCCATGATTTATTCTTCCATTTCCAGTAGCTGTGCCTTGATGTCCAGCAACAGACATATCCTGGCAATTATGCACTATACATCCATTTGCCGTATAAGAATGAGCCTCTTCCACTTCTATATCATAAACAGTTTCTTTGTTTTCTGTATGTTCAATTTTTGTTATTGGAGACCATAAATATCCATCTTCAATAATTGACATTCTTCTATTGCACTTTAAAGTCCATCGTATTGTATATGTGTCTTTTTGATGAATCTTTCTTCCTTCTATACATCCAAATTCTTGACGTTTAAATTTACTTATTTGAAACGGTATATTATATGCTTTCACAATCAACTGCCCAATTCCATATAATAGTTTCCTATTAACTGAAGTTATAGAATATGTATATTTTTTACATGATCCATCACTATCAACATAACCCTCTATTAATTTCATCACGAGATTAATTGGCATATCAAATACAAATCCAGGTAAATATTTACCTTCAGCACCTTTTCCAAATAGATTGCAAAAAGTAGCCAATTCTTTATTTGTAAATTGATATTTATATGTCGTATTGTCTTCTACTTTTACGTAATGTGCCCATTCTGGTATTTTTTCTTCAAATAGTTTATCTTCGCCATTTATTTTTGATGTACATATAATCATGCTAGAAACATTATTGTTTCTGTCTTTCCTCGTTCTTGTCCATCCGTCACCTAAAAATCTTCCTATCAAATACCATAATCCTTCGTCTTTCATGTTCAGATTATTTTTAATATATTTAGATCTTCCCCTTGTACACTCAACACCATCCCATTTGGGGACAATTGAATTTTGATTTATTGGGGTTCCGACCAAATAATTTTTATTTAGATCTTTAGCTTCGACCCATTTTGGTTCCGAAAATTTTCTTTTCATCGTCTTCTTCCCATCAATAAATGGGTGAATATATGTCTTTTCTCTTACATAAAATTTATGATTGCTAGTAGTTTTTATTTCATGACAATTAGATGCTTTTAGTTTTATAATATTTTTTTCGCCATTGTTGAATACGTTAATTACTTTGTGAAATAAACCATCATGAGAAACAACTTCTTCATTAACGGAAACATCTTTTATTTCTCTAAAACCATTTTTAGTCAATACTAATGTATCTCCTGTAAAACAGGGACTTCCATGTATCAGAATATCTGGACGAAGATTGTATCCGACCACTGTTTGCGTTTTATACGGAAGATCTTTTGCGAACATTGCATTATATGATCTAACCGCTGCTTCGTCAATCTCGACATAATCAATTGATTTAACAGGAATACCGATATTCCGTAATGCACACCGTGGGCTTCCAATTCCACCGAATAATTCTAAAATTTGTACCATAATAATTTCCTTTCTTATATGAGGCGATAAACAGGAAGTCTACCGCCTCGTTGATGTTTAGATAATATTTTTCATGATTTCTACAGATTCTTTTTGTGCTTTTTCTTCCATTCCTCTTACATACAACAGCGTTGTATTAATTGATGCATGATGTAAATTTTTCTGTACAAGCACAATATCACCCGTTGCGTTGTACAATGTAGTACCATATGTTGCCCTTAGTTTATGTGGACTAATTGTTTTTCCTTTTATATTACAAGCATATTTTTTTGTAATATCTGAAATTGCACTTGTTGACAATCTCTTTCCGGTTTTCCCAAGAAATAGAGCCGGTGTATCGCATACTGTTACAAGTTGATCTCTGTATGCTAACCATTTCTGCAATTCATCCAAAACTTTCGGAATTAAAATGAATGTATGAACTTTTTTCCCCTTATCTGTTACAATCAGAGTTCCTTTATCCATATTTAAGTTTTCTATATCCATATTGGATAACGCTGCACAACGCACGCCTGTAGAAAGAAAAAGTTTTATAACTGCAATATCTCTTTGTGACCAAATAGCTGATGGTTTCCTTGTTTTCCCTGTTAGCTTATGGTCTACATTATAAAGATACGTTTGTGTTTCTTCTGGAGTCAAATAACTCTTTTCTCTTCTTTCTATTGTTCTCTGTTGCTCTCTCTTTTTTGGCTTCGCAATTTCTTCCATATAATTTTTCGAAAAAATTTTATATGCAAACATACATTTTGAAAAAAGTTTTAACGCAGAATAAACTGCGATTTGATAAGAAGAAACTGTTTCTAATCCATTGTCTTTATCTTGTATTTTTGCCATATAAGATACAAAATCTCTCAGTTCAAGATCTTCTTCTTTTTCTTTTCCTGTGAACTTTAGAAATTTTAATACATCACACATGTAAACATATTTTGTCTTTTCTGATAAATCATGCATATATAAAAGGAAGTCTTGTAAATTCTTAGACTTCCCTTTCATAATGTTTTCGATTTTTCGTTTATATTTAAGTTTTTCTTCCTCTAAGCCTGTCTGGACTCTTTCATTCATTTTATTCCTCCAATCATAAATCGGCAATTGCAGCAATAATTATAATAATAATGACCCCAATTGCGACAAAGGTTCCATAGTATCCAACGGCATATTCAAGTGACATAATATCTTCCTCCTAAAATTCACTATTCAAAAATGTATGACGGAAACATCAGCTCTAATTCCTCTTCTGAAATTTCCATATTTTTGTTTTGGCTTTTAAATTCTTCATCGAACTGATGATTTAATTTCAAAACATTGTAAGCACTTTCAATCACCCACTCCCTGATGAACTCCATATCTGATTCCGACAAATCATATCCATATAGTTCTACATACCTAATCAACTTCTTTCTTATACTTGTTTGTGTTGTGTTCCATTTCTTTTCTAAATTCTCGAACTTACGCACATCTGTTTGACAATATTCCTTGAACGTTTTTCTTGTCATATATTCTCCTTTCTTTGCAACAAAAAACCGGCACATTTCTGTCCCGGTTAATAACGTTCCTCTTTTCGGATTTTATTCAATTTTTCTTTCTTTTGATTGATGTGTCGTACTTTTGCTCGTGGCCTGTATTTATCGCAATGTTGACAATAATGATTGTAATCTGCTTCTCTACCTTTACTACATTGTCCTGCACAAATATAGTATAAGCATGGTGTTTCTCTTGTCTTACTCATCTTTTATCCACTCCTATCGGCATGATAATATAACCAGAAATACGGAACCCTCTGGACGCAAGTTCTTTTAAATCTGTTGCAATTCTACCTTCTTTCAATAATTTATGCATATTACAATGGATAGTTCCTTTACTCTTAATTCCAACACCTTTTCCAATCTCGTCATAAGACGGAGCATAACCATGCTCAAAAATGTAGTCTTTGCAAAATTCATAGATTTTATCTGTTGTGTCCTGTATGTTATCATATTTGTTTACCATAATTATTCTCCCTTCTTTTTAAAAACATCACTGACCTGCCACGAAATCATCTCATTTCCAAGCTCAATAATTCTATCCTTGAAATTTTGAACAAACTCCGCTGTAATAACTTTTACAATATTTGCATTGGTTGGTTCTATACCATCTTCGACCAATGCATTTATAATATCATCTTTTGTCCATGTAGTGTTCATATCTTTACATTTTTCTAGTTCATATCTCGAAATCGTTTCTTCAATAGTGTCAAAATCAACACATCCATAACCAATTCTCTCTCCGTTTTCAGCTAAATATAACATATAAAACATTCCTTCATTTTCGCCATTACCCCGTAACTCATCAATGTTGTTGCCATATACAATATCAATTAAATTCCCTTCCCATGGATGATCTGCATAAAAATCACAATCATAACCATCTTCTGCATCGTATCTATCATCTTCTTCTGTTACAATCATCATGTACTTTTTATCTGTTCTCATATTCTTTACCTCCATTTGATGAATATTTTTCGGCACATCGTTGGACAAACCTTTTACACCATCCTCCATTTTGAGTGCCTTCTTGGATTACATAATCAGATTCTAAATTGTCTTTTGATGATTTGCTGGCTTCATACCCCATATTATATAAAGTTTCTTCTAAACTATTGGCTGCAATTTCACTATCTGTGAATGCATATGCTCGTCCATAAGAATCAATACCAGCTCCGCAAAAATTATCACCTAAATGCGTTAAAATGTATTTTAACATTCTTTGCTTTTCATTCATTTATAATCCTCCAATCAAATTCGACATTCATCTGGTCACATTTGCATGATCATAACTATAACCTTTCTTATTTACATACTCATCAAGTGCTTCAAACATATCTCTTTCAAGCTGTGCTACCCAATCGTCTGCATTCCAGTTTACTTTTAATTGATAGTCTAAATAATTATCCGATTCCCATTCATCATCGTTCTCTCCGTATTTTATACAAACGAAATAATCAATAACTGGTGTCTTATTTCCGATTTGATCATCGTAACGAGTAATCTGTTCCTCTGTGAATAAATTCACTTCAACATCAACATATCCAATTCGAAGTACAGCAATACCTCTCTGTGGCTCTCCATCTTCATACATATCCTCCATCCAATTATTTCTTATCTTTTCAATACAATCTTCAATTCCATTCAGCATGTATTTGTAATCATTTCTCTGTTTTGCTTCTTCAAATGTCATTTTATCTTCATCCTTTCACGTTCTTTGACAAGAATATAATTTATATTTAGCAAATTCCATTTTCTCTAAACTCTACAAGCAACCCATACATCCGTCCTTTCTTTTCAAAGAAATCGTTCCAATTAGATAATTCTTCGATCGAATAATTCTGATTGTACATATCTGCTTGCCATTCAATTGCTTTATCTCTCCACTTTGCTTTTTGTTTTACATAACTTTCATGTCGTGATAACGCTCTATGTTTTGTATAATCTGACTGTCTCATAATCTATTCTCCTTTTCTGTAATCAAAAAGCAGACAACATATAGTCATCTGCTTCTACACTTCAAAATCATATTCAGGATAAAGATATTCTAAATTAAAATCTTCTTCAAACCAACAATGATCTGAAATATCCGGAACATCTACGATCACATGATCTGAATATGTTTCTTTTATTTCTCCATTATGCCATTTATCTGTGTCTGGATCATGATACCTAACTTTTTGTTTTACCTTGAATAAGTGTGTTAAATTTGTCATAATTTTTCATCTCTGTTTCTTGGATCAATATAATCATCACCATATTCTTCTTGATCTTCTTTGTTGTAGATAATGCTTACATCATATTTGAAAATGTTATATTTATTCTCGCGTTTCCATTCTGTGAACAGTTTTCTTGCTTCATTTTCACTTGCTGCACAAAACTGAATTGATCCATAGCCATCTATATTTTCATCATAAAGAAATTGATATGTATACATATATTTAGACCTCCGTTATAAAAATATTTCTATAATATAAATTGCAATTTTGTTTCAGTAATTTTTCCATTATTGTATGATGAATCAAGCAATCTATATAATCCTGTTTCTTGTTCTTTTCCATTGTAGCTTTCTAGGAAATCTTTATAATTGCCTTTATATATTTCATTATAAATCTCATTAAAATCACGGTCATCCACATCTCCAGTTACCTCAACATAACTGCCTTTCTCTTTGTAAGACACATTATGTAATAATACAATTTCATCACTGTTAATTATATTTTGAATATCGGCATATGCCTTAAGTAACATACCTTTCTTACCACAAACATCAAAATCAAAATAATATGCATCTAATTCTAATATTCCTTGTATATAATCCTCGTATACTTGCTCTTTAATTTCGCTTTTTGTATATAACATATAATAGCCTCCTCTTTTTATATTGATTTCCACATGTGATGCAATACTATTTAAACCTCTGTTTTTATATATTGTCTTTACTTTATATATACTTCCTGCATATCTTCAACTCGTTCGCACAATAAATTTAGAACCAGTTTCAACATTTCCATATCATTATGCTCAAATGCCAACACAAGATCTTGAACATCTACCTCTCTATACTCTTCATCATCATATCCATCTGATAGACATGAACAAATTTTTTCTGCCAACTTTTCATTATTCGCTTCTTTTTCCCAGTCATACACCGGAATGTCATCAATAACATCTGCGTCTCTATCCATTCGGATCAAGTCAATTCCATTTATCCATGCATACTGAAGTAAGATCCGTAAATCTTTTGGCATATCACTAATATTGGTTTCGTTTTTATCTGGAACACTGATAAAAACACCTTCTTCATATCCATAAGTATATAATGATTCAATAGTATTAAGCGAATTAAACGTTCTTTGTGTTAAATGTGCTGTGCTGATATCCAAATATTTTCTTTCGTTTGTTTTCATAATTCTGTTCTCCCCTCTTAGCGCGCTGCTTCGATAATAATACAGTTGGCGACAATTGTTACATATTTAATTTTCATATCTAAGATTTTGTTTAATGGCTTTACAAATCCATCTATATCAGTCGCAAATATTGCATGTGTTTCACGCCATGATTTTCCGTTTGTGCAATCGTAGATTCTGTAATTTGCATTTAAATCAAAATCATCATTGTAAATCAGATCACTTACATACATATACATTCTCCCTTCTGAAACCGCTGTTTCATCATATTATTCTCCAACAAAAAAGGAACCATACACTATTCTGTATGATTCCTTCATTTCGCATATTCATTTACACTTTTACATAAAGCTTGTTACTAAATCTCTGGCTTCTTTCCATATGTCTTCTGGGCATTTTTCTTTGAATTTTCCATTGCGTGCTCCAATATCAAGCATTTTTGCCTGGTCGCATAATATCACGCCCGTTGTCTGCGTTCTGTCGTCCAGCTCGATATGAAACGGATGATGTTTATTTGTATTTGTGATTGGACACACCATTGCCATGGAACTATGATAATTTAAAATATCATTGCTTATTACAAGCGCTGGTCTTCTTCCTGACTGTTCATGTCCTTGCTGCGGATTGAAATCCATTGTAATAATATCACCTTGAGTATAATTTACCAAACTTCGTTCCCTACATGAGTACCTACATCAACCTCTTGACTGCTTTCTACAAAAATATCATCAATCGGTTTGTTGTAAAATGCTTCAAGCCTTTCTTTTAAAGTTAAATATTTGGGTTTTACCTTTTTGATGGTAATAACGCCATTGTTTACGCTAATTTCTACACTATCGTTTTCTTTTAATCCCGCACTACTAATAATTTCTTTTGATAAGCGAATACCTTGGCTATTCCCCCATTTTTTTATGGCTGTTTGTGAAATGAATATGCTTTCCTTTCTGTTTGCGATTGCCATTCCCTCAACCTCCTTGTCAAGTATATACAACGGATATACCTTAATAATAGTATATACAAAGTATATCCATTTGTCAATGATTTTATTCTTGCAATATTTTATAAATTAGTAGGTTCATCATTCTCATCATACTCAATCGGTTGACACTCCCCACAGCTGAAGCAAGGGGTTTTACGACGCATTGGATAAAATAGAACCTCCTTGAAATGCGGTTTTCATTTACTTAATACTTTCCATTTATCAATATTTTCAGTATCAAAAAACGAATGTAATTCCTCTTCTGATAATGGTGTAATTCCATAAACACCATCATATCCAAATCTTTTCAGATCATCTTTTATAAACTCTTCTGCCTCTTCAAAAGTTGGATAATGATCTGCTTTGATTGCTATACTATACTCCGTATCAATAAGACCTCTATTGATTTCACATCCATTTTCTACTCCATTTTTAATTTCTTCTTCTGTTGCTTTTACTCCGCAATTTAATTCGTAATATTTAATATTCATAATATTTCTCCCAATCTTCTTCACTTAATGACTTCCATAATTCAAAAATCATTTTTTCACACGCTTCCATATCTTCATAAACATCTTTCATATCATATGGTGCACCATTAGTTCCATGTCCTGTTTTATCTAGCCACAAATATGCTTCATAGCTGCAATCGTAACAATCATAATAATCTCTAATGTCGTTTAATAATGTATATACATTATTATCTTCCATTTCCGATTCAAAGCTAAAATCTTGACCTGCCGGACTGCCTTGTGAAAATTCATAAGAAAAATTATCTCCGTCATTTGATTTAATATCAACTTCCCATCCGTTCTCTTCTGCAATCTCTACAATTCTACCTCTCATAGCTTGTAATTTATTCATATCATCAACCTCAGATCAATCTTCAATATTTTCCATTATCCATCCAATTCCTTTTGAATGCTGTTCGTCAAACCAATACCAAATTTCTTCTCTGCTAGTTCCCTTGGGAAAGATAAACCAATCTTCTTCCATATCTTCTGTATCAGGATTCATTGGTACATTTGTAAGTGTTTTCCATAAATCTTCCAACAAAGAATCATATGTAGTATATTCTTTTACGACTTCCGGTTCTGGACTCTGAATTACAATGTGCATTCCATCATGTAATTTCCCTTCCATAGCCAATAAAGCTGCCCACATAATGCATGTATCTGTGTTGTTGAAATGATCTGCATTTTCCAAATCTGTAATAGCTGTTTCTTCGTCGTTAATATCACAGAAAAATACATCGTAATCTTCATCTTCTAATCTCTTTCCGAATCTAAAGAATCCAATTTTACCGTAAAATTTCATAATTTCTACCTCCAAGAAATATACTTATTTATTAAGCATACTCATTTTCCATTCCATAATCTCTATATCAATTTTATGAGCGCAATCCTTACAAAAATCAACTCCAAGCATTGATAAATTCTTTCCAACAGAATGTAACGCTTCTAAATGTCCACTTTGTAAATATTCTCTTTCTACTCCAAGAATATCTATCTTCTTAACAACTGGAATTTCTTTTCCGCAACAATCACATACATAAATTTCTCTTTTACTCATTAGATCACCTCAAGACACTGAACAGGAATTTCACAACATAAATCGACTGTTGCATATTCTTGTCCATCTTCATTTTTCCATAAATTAAATACTTCACATATTGTTCCGGCAAAACGGGCCTCCATAGCCTCACAAGTCGTCTCATCAAATGTTAATTTTCGTAGTTCTTCTCTCAAATTATTTTTAACAATTACTTTATCTCCAATTTTCATATTTATTTTCCTTTCTTTGAAATGTGCTTTTCATTGTGTTATTCTCGCATATTTTAATGGATATTTCGAAAAATCCAAATATTCAGAATTATATACACTAGGAATAAATTTTCTAAAATCATCATAGTACCATGCTTTCCATAATTCTGTTCCGGTCTTTACAAATTCCCTAGTGGCTTCTTGAAATGCGTCATATAACGTCATGTTATATACTTCCATATTTTCTTTTGTTCTTTCTTTTACCTTTTTAGGAACTCTACCAATTATCAAATCATCGTCATAAAACATATTCATACTCCTTTTTTTATGAGAAGTTTCCATTGCTATTTTACTTTGTCCAATCCAAATAAAGCATCAGGAAAACTTCTCTTTATTTCTTCAAAATTTTCAAAGCAATCTGCATATCTATCTGTGCCATCTTCTATGTTCAATACGAGAAAACTTCTATCTCTATCATTCCATAATGTTCTTGCATCATGTTCTGAAATAATATCAAACCATTTTGAAAAATATTCTTCTGTAAACATTTCAATTCCTCCAATCTTTTAATTGATTAGTTTATCAAACCCTATCTTATTATTCTCTGTCTTGTTGTACTAAAAAAGCAGATAACTTTTTCGTCACCTGCTTTCCTTAAATATTACGAAACTGCATCTCCGTATCATTTCATAATCTCTACATCCTTTATAATTATCACACATCCAATTATAAATCTCTGTATCAGACATATTATGAAATTTTAGAATATGTTTTCTGCATTCATCTAAGATATATCCTTCCATATTTTACTCCTCAATTTCTTCAACATCACTTTCATCATAATGAGTATCTGCTATTGGAATACATCTATCAGATTCCAATTTTTCTTCCGCTATTCTAAGTGCTTCAGTTTCATTTTCTGCCTCTACTTCATATTCTTCATATGTTGTAAATGTCACACTATACTTCTTCATAATCATTCCTCCATCATTTCTTTAAATTCTATCCAACTTTCAAAAGACTCTTCCAATCCTCTCGATCGAATGGTTTCCATTTCGTCTTCTGTCATTTCATAATTTTTATCTTCACAATATTGTTGGACTGTATCATGCTCTGCTTCTAACCACTTATCATCGTCTTCAATTTTATCGACTTCTACTAATAATTTATCAAGTTCATTCATAGTAGTCAACCTCCAATTCATGTCAACAATCAATAAAGAAAATCGTTCCGTTAAATATTTATTCTCTCTTTTTTTAATGAAATTTCCGTTTCATTCTTATTTTATTCTCTCCATGCTTTAACAAATCTATCGGCATGATCTCTCCATTCCAAATGTCCATATTCCCCTCTTACGATCATATCTTTGGTAATATTTCCATCATCTAAAAGAACTTTTACTTCTTCATATGCGCTTGGTAATTCATCATCTTTAGAATTCATTATCATTTTCTTCAACCACCATTGCTAATCCATTATTAGTCAATACTCTTTCTATCTCAGCAGGTTTTGATTCTTCACTTAAATAATCAGAATCCATTACGTTCATAATCTCTTCTATAATAATATCCATACTTTCTCTTGTAATTGCATTAATTGCTACCATTCTTATCTACTCTCCTTTCTAAAAGTGTCATTTCAATATAATCTCTATTGCATTATCTAATGGTGTTATTCTCTTGATTTCTTCATCCATATATTCTCTAAGTGCCTGATTTATATATGGTGTTTCACAATCAACAAGAATATCATTTTCTCTTGCAAGAACAACGCTGTCAGTATTTAATACTTCTAATAAATCTCTTATTTTCATATTGTTTCCTCCATCCTATCTAATACAATTCATTAAAAGCATCTATAATTTCCTGTCGCAACTTTTGTTTCTGTTTAAGTTTTTCTCCACTGCACAATTCCATTTCGTGATCTGCACTTGTTACATAATGTTCTCCATCTTTCCGTAAGTACACATCTATTTCTTCAATTCTTTTATTGTTTAATATTTTCATATAAATATGAGTTCCATATGTATGTTCTACCAACTTTTCCGGCATGTTATTCCTCCTGGTACTTTCCGTTTCATGGTTATCTCCACCCAATATCTTTCGGTGTAATTTCAATATAACAATGTGGTATGCACGATTTACCGAAGTTTACACCAATAAAAATACTTGTGCCTCTTAAAGATATTTCTGTACTTGTAATTTTACAAAATTTTATAATATACCACGGCAATTTATTCTTAATCCATGTCATTCTCATTGAATAACTATCTGAAATTTTCTCATAAAGTGAATACATTTCATTTTTCTTTGTCTCATATTCTCTTCTATCATGAATAACTTCATCCCTACATTCCTGATACATCTTACAATACTGTTCCTCAAGACTATTTGATAATTCGGTCAAGGATGTCTGTATACTCTTCAATCTTTCGTAACTATTTCTCATATAAAATCACTCCTTATTTATAATTTAACTCCATCAGTAGGAAGGCCAAATTCTTTTACAAGTTCGTCAAATACATCATCTGGCATCTGACTTAGATTATCTTCAATATCCTCTTTACTGAAATCATGGTTTGCATATCCGAAAAACTGTTCAATCTGTTCATTGTTTGCCTTATGTAATATAAAGTCCATCATCATTTCTTCAATATCCATATTATTTTCCTCCTAATACTTTCGGCCTCGTTAAAACTCAATATCTACATCTTCTGAAATATAATCACACATATAACCCTCAGATTCTAAATGCTCACATACTACATCAATAATACTGTCAGTATCATACTCTCCGTCATTTTCTTTCTTGTATTTTTCAATTGCATCTTTTGTTCTTTGAATAATTCCATTCGTTAATTCCTGTTTACCTTCAATTTCAATCATTGTTTCTACGTTTGTACCACAACCATCTACGTCTACATCAATAAGTTTAACAATCTGTTTCATAATATTGACCTCACTTTCTCATTTTGAAATCTACGTTTCATTTACTTTAATACAATTAAGTCTGCTTCTTCGATGTATTTTTTTGCAGCATCATATCCATTTCTATTAAGTTCACCTTCAATGCTAAACCAAAGTGAATCTAAAAAATTTGGAATAGATGCAAAATCTTTATTTGGATATTTTTCTCTATATCGTTTATATGCCATTTTATATAATTCATCTACTAAATCACGTTTCATCATATTTCCTCCATTCAGTTAAATATCTTCTCTTGCACACAATGTATAGATTTCTGCATCAAGTACAACTTCTCCGCAATCTTCACATTCTAAACAAATGTCTGCTGGATTATCCCAGTCTCCATATGATACAATACTTACCTTATGTCCTCTGTGTTTCTTTAGTTCGTTCCATAAAATCATATTCATATCATCTGATTTCTCTTTATTACATGCATATTTTTCTTCCAAAAATGCTTTGTAATATTCAACTCCATCAAGTTCATCCTTTTCCATATCCTGCAATGTTGAATAAATCATTTCTGTAAGTTGTTCTTTGGTATATGACTCATACACTTCATCAGGTGTTAAATCTTCATCTTTTCTTCCAATAAAGTAAAACCAAAATTCTCCAATCTGGCAAGCAATACAATCATCATTTGGATTACTGATAATCTTTACTATTCCATCACATAAACCTTTAAAAATCATCTCTTTAAATTCCATAATCGTTCCCTCCAATTAAGAAATCATCGTTTCATTGGGGTTTTCCAACCCATTCGTCTCTTTTCATTCAAATCTTTATTATATGGACATTCTGGAATTTTGCATTTACCACACCATCCAATATCACTTGCAGATTCACGATCATATGCTTCATCATAATCACAAAGTTCGTGATCTATATTTTTTGTTTTTCTGCTCATAATAACAACCTCTCTTTCCCATTTTTCATTTCTTTAATCCATTCTTTTACATCAAGAATAGGTTTAAGAACACATCCAGTCACATAAATCATTCCGTAGCTACCAGACAAAATTTCTCTCTGTCCTGTTTCATTGAAGTCATTCAAGGCATATCCGCATTCCCTTGCAAGCCGTAAATGACCATCTTTTCCATAGTAAATATTATCTGGATCATTAAGATGTCTACCAGCCGCTCTCCTCATTTTTGCCATATATTCGTTTGCTTCTTTGATTCCAAACATATTTGTTTCCTCTTTTCGTTTTTATTCTCTTGTACATTCTAATTTGTATTTGTTTCTTTCGTATTGACCACCAAATCCCATATCACTTGCAGTTTCCAATGCCCACAACGCTTCTTCTTCGTCGTTCGTGATGTTCAAAACAATATCATATATATCTCTAATATTATCTGTTTTTGTCTGCATTGCCGAATATCCTAACGGATTAGCCTCTGATATAATAAACATAATTTCTTCCTCCATTTCTGAAATTATCATTTCTTTTTATTTTCTTTGACTTCGAACGAAATGTTACAAGTTGCAAATGAACACTTCCAACATTAATAATGTTTACCTTTGTCGCACTTTTTCTCATTCACAATACAACCTTGTTCATGAATAAAATCTCTTTCTTCAAATGAATTACAAATAATTTTTATAAAATTCATATTTTTCCACCATATATATCATCGTTTCATCAGTTTTCTATTTCTACAAAAACAGTGTACTCAATTCCATTACATTCAAAATTCCATTCACCGTTATATGTACAACCTGGTTCTGTGCATGTCAGCTCAAATCCATTATGGAATAATACACCTTCTGTATATGGATGTTCATCTTCACAAATGACCAATTTAATATCTGCCTCTACTCCATTTGAAAATTTTGTAGTATGTGTAATTGTTTCATCTCTTTTATATCCATATTTCTGATAAATTTCATCACCTGTAAGATTAAGCAAATCATTAATCAGTTTCATTTCTTTACTTGATATTTTAATTGTTTGTACCATAATTACTTCTCCAATCTTCATATGAATATCTTGTTTCATCTAATATTAATTTATGGGTTCTACCATATCAAATCTTGCCACGTTCAGGTACCTCGCTTTTAAATTAGAATTGTATGTTGCAGCAATTTCCATACATTGACTTCTACAATTCTGCTTATACTCACAGCTGCCACATTCATCTGTTTCACTTTCCTGATATGATAAGATTTTGTCTTCATAGTCATTTTCCCAATGTTCCATTTCCGTTTCTCCTAAATTCCGAGTAAATCTTCTAATTCTCTCATCCGATCATGCTTAAAACCAATACATACAAGTGCCTGAAGAATACCTTCTGAATATCCTCTGTGATTTTCAGCTTTCATCCGTAAAATTTCAAAATGCACTCTGCTATCGGTTTCATTTGCTTCTGTAAATTCTTTAATCGCCTGATTTGCATTTCGAATTCCTTCTTCCATAACTCTTTTACAATTTTCACATTCTGTTTTATTCATTTACATCGCTCTCACTTTCTGTTATAATAACTATTCAAGGAATTGGGGACTTACATGGAATTTCCATTGCCCCATTGTTGTTAGCCTTCAATATATTCCCAGGCTTCTCGTTCTGTTGGAAAAGCAATGCTGCATCCTGGGATATACCAGTTTCCGTATTTCATGTACGGCATAGCTACACACCTCCTTGTATGTATTTATAGAAAAAGCAGAGATGGCGTTCTCTGCTTTTATCTATCTCGTTATGTTATTCTCTCTTTTGGAATTGCTATTTCTATCCGCAAAAATCCATATTTTACTCTCCAATCTCAAACAATTCGTCACCGGAAAAATCAACCATATCTTGTAAAACGGCATGAGCAAATTCCTTTGCATAGTCTGTCCATATCTTATATTGTAATTCTTCCGGATTTAATTCATTAAGTCCATAATCTTTGACGAGTGCCTTTATAATGTTTTTCATTCTGTATTCATAATTTTCTTCAGTAGTGTGAATATGCATATACATAATTTAAACCTCCTCATAATCTTCAAGTAATTCTTTTAAGTTTCCTTTTCTCCATCTATGTAGTTTTCTATCTCCTAATAGATTTTTAACATTGACTTCTGTCCAGTACATATACTGTTTGACGGCATTGTGATAATATCCGTCATTATGAACTTCAATATATTTGTTTTTATTTTTCTTATTTCTATAGATTTTTATTACCACAATTTTCACCGTCTCTCTTTTTCAAATCTCTTCAAGAATCCATTTCTCAACAAAATCAAGTACAGCTTCAGGGATAACACCAACTATTCCTTCGCCATAATTGAATGTTTTTTCTACAAGTGTTGTTTCAAACTCAATGTCCTCGTTGTATATAATTTTATATGTTCTTAATCTACCAAATTCTCTTACTAATTCGACTCTCAAAACATTCATTCTTTTTTCCTCCTTTTAAAATCTTAGTTTCAACCGATACTGTCATATCCTGTTTCAATTACCCTGTTTCCATATTCATCTTCCAAATCATATCCTCTGTATGATTTTCCAATCACTTTAACTTTTGTTCCTTTTTCGAAATAACCTGCACAACTATCAACCTTTTTTATTGTAGTTGCCCAATCACCAATTTCAAACCCGTTTTTATTTTTTACATATGCCATATCTTTATCGTCCTTTCTGTTGAAATGCGAATTTCTTACTTGTGTCACTCTTTTTCAAATTTAGTTCCCTTCCAATCTAACCCATCAATCAGATAATTGGATAACTCGTCAAGTACATCGTCGGGTGTTTCATTGATGAATCTATTCATATTTACTGTAGTTCTGTCGTGTGTATATTCATCAATAAAGTCCATGATTTCCTTTACTGTAATATCCGTTCTCTGAATTTTATAAAAATCAGGATACCATCTATCAGAAAATCTGCCGTTAAAGTAGTCTGTTGCATACTGACCTGTTTTCATAGGAACTTTTATCCCGTGACTGTAAAAAATTTCTTCTACTGCCTTTTCTTTCTCATTTTTCTTAAATGTATCTGTATTGATTACTTTATCTTCGTATGAAGAAAAATCTGCTGAATACATTTCATAACAATCTTTTGATGGATCGTCCCAATCAGGCGAAATATCTGCACCAATCAGAGTTGCATTTCCACATGCTGCACAAATAAGAAGGAAGTTTTTATCAGCATCTAATGCCTTTTCAATCCTCTCATTTGGGATAGCATGAATCCGTCCACATTTACAAATTCTAATATCATACTTTCTACTCATATCTTACCTTTCCTTTCCAATGAAATACGCATTTTTTACATTATACGTCCATTGTATTATTTGAAATAATTATTCCGCCTTATCTAGTAAAATGTTACCGACTTCTTCCACTGTAAGTTCTCTGATTATCTTCATTTTCTGTGCCAGGATTATTAGTCTCATTTAAATTAGTCTTAAAAGAAAAATCTCCAAAATACTTATCTTGTGCCTTTTTTCTGCAAATAGTAGCTTCTTCAATTGTATTAAATCTACCCAAGAATATTGTTTTACGGTTTACTTTAATTGTTGCTGCCCATTTTTGTTTTTCATTATCAAAATGAACCCCTGTGACTCCTGATGAATTATTCTTACTTAGTGATGCATTACGGCAATTCTCTGTATTTGTACAGATACGAATCTGAGACTTTCTGTTATCATGTTTTACATGATATATATGATCTACAATTATATCTCTATCTGTTAATCCTAAAATCAATCTATGCATTCTAATTGGATGATTATCCCCGCTATTTGCGACCACGTATCCGCTCTTGTCTATATGCCAATTATAATTTTTTATCAAATCATAATCTTCCAAATCAAAGTAAAATTCTTCTCCTTTTGTGGTATAGCCTATACCAAACGAACCAGTTAAATCATAATTATTAAATTTACGTTTGATTCCAGTATCGTTTATTTTTTGTAAATTTTTTCTACAATGCTCCAAAATAACACAACCACAACTCTTTGTGTGACCACTCTTCAAATCTTTTTGTCTTACTGGAAAAATTTTATCTGAATTGCATTCACAAAACACGTTCCATCCAGCTATCTTCCTTCCACAATCAATAAAATCTTCGGACTGAGAAACTACAGTAAGTCGTCCAAATTTCATACCTACTAAATTTTGTTTAGTTTTGACCATTTTTTACCTCACTTGATTTTAATTTACTTCTAATTCGTTCAGTGTTTTATTATTTTTATGTGTGCCACCCTTTCCGAACCGCAAATCCCTTTGTAGGATAACACTCAGCCTGCATCCATTCATTGATTGGTGTGGAATACGTTTTATGTATAAAGAGTGGATACAGATTTCCGTCTGATAATTTTCTTAAAAGCTTGTATGCTCTCATCTTACTCCTCCATTTCGATTCCAAATTCTTCATGCAGCAATTTTTCAAATTCCGGATCTCTCTTCACGTATTCATCGAGGAATTCTTCTTCACTGCATGGCGAAAGATCAAAATGCACATCTTCTCGAATATCATCATTCATATATGTGACGATTGCGTCCCAAAGATTTTTGTCTAAATCTAATTTTTCTCCATACCGTAACATCACAAGTTCTCCTTTTCATAAAAAATAAGGAACAAGATTTCTCTTGTCCCTTTGTTATTCTCTTTTTAAATTCGGACATAATCCAAGACCACTATCAATTTCTGATTTGTTCCTCGCTTTCCATTGCTAACTCAATCAACTCATAAACTTCATCCTTGTTGTCTAACATAAACTTTTTAAATCCGTCATCATCGCTTTCTCTTCCGTCAATTAATCTTCCATCATCATCACGAATCCAACGTTCCCACATTGTGTCTTCAACAATTGTTGCATTGATTCGCTTTTCTTTATATTCAATCTCGGGATCGTTCCATTCTCCATGCCATATAAATCCTACACCTGTAAGACCATACCAATCTGGAAGTTCTTTCATTTTTCTAAATAAAATTCCTTCAATGCTGTTATCTCTTTCCAATGTACTAATCATATTTGCTACCTCCTAATAATCTTCATCAATACATTCATCAGCTTCGCTATAATATTCACCATCATATCCTTTTTCCATTAGTTTCTCCCAACAATCATTACACACTAATCTAAAAGTAATTCCATGACAGTCTCTTGTGAAATTCATATCATTTCTTTCTACTTCCTTACCACACACTGGACAAATTCTCATATCCTTTTCTTCCATATTTTTATTCCTTTCTATTTATACATTTCTCCATCTTCTGTTCTTGAAATCGTTCTTTTAACAGGTTGATAATTCTCCTGGTAAATATCTTCTATGAATCCGATCATTTGGATACCAGCCAATATTCCAAACTTTCACTTCTCCGATTTTCATATCGTTCATTTCTTTTTTAAGGTCAATTCCTTCCATCGCAAATGCTTCTATAATGTTCCTATTTCCATACCCCATAAACTCTCCGTCTACTTCATATCCTTCTTCTACTCGTTTAATTAACATACAAATCATAATTATTCCTCCATTATGCTGTTTTGCTCATTGCAATGTATTTTGCAATTTTCTCTTCTGCTGCAAGTTTGACATCTTTAATATGTACTGGTAAAATCAAGAAACTATATGTATCTCCCTTAATGATCCACGGGCAAACTTCTTTTGTACCATAGAAAACTGGATATTCAGAGTCTACAATACTCATTACATCTACAAGAAAATTTGGATTGAAACCAATGGAGAAATCCTTTTCTCGTTTCTCTTTGACTTCAATTTCATCAAAGGCTTCATATCTCATTGTGCTTGTATATGAGTATAAATTTCCATTTTCTGCATGAAACATAACTGGTAATTTTGATCCTTTTAAAAGATCTGCATCATATTTCATTACTTCCAATAAATCTTTTGTATTTGCTGAGAATTTATAATCCCATTCGTCTGACAACATCTGTTCTACCTTGAAAATTCGCCATCAATTCTTTTTGTGATATATGTGAAATTTTCACTTTCTACTTTTACATACTTATCGTTTTGAGAGATGATAACCTCCATTTCTGATTTTTTGTCTAATAATTTTTTGAATACTGGAACGCATCTGCAATGCAGTTTTACTGTTTCAAACGGATTTTCTGTTTCTTTAAGGATCGTATTATCTTCCAACTGCCGCATTCCGATCATATATTTCCATAATGCTTCTACACGTTTTTCCTTTGTGTTGAAATTAAATACACTCATCATCTGATTGACTTCTTCTCTATTTGACACGAATACAGACAAGTTAGAAATCGTTTCAGATAACCAGTTCTCTTTTACATCCAGAATATTTTCTGCATTGTCTAATACCGGAAGAAATACATCTGTGTTTTCAAATCGTGGAATAGAAACATTTTTCTTTCCACACTTGATATTGATTTTCTCTTCTTCACCGGTTGTAATATCTTCCATGGTAATTTCTCCTGACATTTTTGAAATAATTTTAATATCTTCAATGTCGATTCCGAACATACCTGGTTCCGTATGATACGCATCTTGTGTTCTTACTTCAATATAATGCTCAATGTCTGTACTAAGAATTTTTAAAACTCCCTTGTCGTCAACCGAAAAGTATAATCTTTTAAGACTCGGGGCTGGCACTTTTTTATTTACTACTGTCACTACCTTGTCCATCATAGTTTTCAGTTCTTTTGAGTCCATTGTAAATTTCATCATATTATTTTATCCTTCCTTTCTTATGCTACCTTTGTCCACTCTGCATGTGTATTTTTTCTATATTCTTCTCTGCTGCAAATCAGAATTTCACCTCTGTAATATCGAATTACTGCATCATACGCCCTGGGTTTATCAAGCAACTTCTGTCTAATTTTTTCAATTTCCTTTCCGCCATGATCCGCTTCATACTTTTCAAGCGCCCATTCCATAATCTCATAAAACTCTACCCATGATAATAAAGCAGATTCTTTTTCTCTATTACATTTCAGTTCTTCCATATACATTTCTGCTTCTGCATATGTTTCAAAAACTTTATTTGGATATTCTGTGTTATGTTGTCCATAACATAAAGTCCATGCAGGGCATTTCTTTAATAACCGGTATCTATCATGATCAAACTCTACTTCAATTTTCTCTTCTACATCAGGAACCTTAACAAGATAACCATTATCAAATAGCCACTGAAGATCTGATGGACATGTAACATATCTACCTTTCATTGCTGCGTTGATTTTTTCTTTTTTATCAAGGTTTTCTGTTACGGTATATAAATCAGTGCTATATGTCCATCCTTTAGGAACTTTTTTAAATTCCGTTTCTGACTGAAATTCTTCAAACGGAATTCCATTTATTAATCTAATTTCTGGTGGTCTTAACCGTGATACCTTGTGAGTACATGTTGTTTTATACTCATATATTCCATATGATACATGCATTCCAAACTGACTATCCTCAACGTAATAACAAACCTGATTCTGTTTCATTTTACATTCTCCTTCCTAATAAATAAGGCAGACACATATGTTCGTGTCTGCCTTATTATTCTCTGTTTGTTGCATTAAAAAGCAGATACCGTTTTGATATCTGCCTTCTACTTACAATGTATATATTGGAATGCCTTCTAATATTTTTTCTTCACAATCCAATAACTGTGTTCCTGATACATTTCTATCATTTGTCTGTCCTCTAACAAGTTGCAATGCTGCATAGCCTGTATCCGATATATCACAACTATCAGGTACTTTCACATAAGCAACCACTCCCATAGATGATTTTAAAATTTTCCATATTTTCATTTGCGTTACACCTACTTTCTCTTATGGTTTATTATAGCACACTGTTTTGATTTTGAAATTACAATTTCATTTAACTACCACTCAGGTTCTTTATCTGCCAAACCCAAGTAAAATGCATCCTTTTCTCTGTTCCAAAAATGTTCTCGCAAATCAGCAAGCGATTTAGTTCCATTTTTCAACGCTTCATAATCTGCAAATACCATATCATCTGTGTAATTTGCATATTCATTTCTGGCAATACTAAGTCTGAACGTTTCACCTTTCCTTACCCAACCAAATCTACTTGTATTTTTCACTATCGGATAAGCACTAATTGTATATCCATGCAAATCTGGATATTCTTCTGAATTTTCACTATGCCAATCTTCAAGCTGTATTTTTATTCCATCTGCCATTACTGCTCTATCAATAATCTGCATAACTTTCGCTCCCCTCTAATATTTTTATTTTCTCTTTAATTTTCTCTTTCAGGTTTGCAATACTATTAGTTGCCTCCTTTACAGTGCGAAATTTATTTTGCATGACCTTTGTTTCAAAATCCTCCATATCTCTTACCATACAAGTAAAACTATAATTAAATACACTTTCAATATTTTTATAATCTTCACTGGTTTTTGCTTCACTTAATCTAAGAACAAGTTTTTTCTTTAATATCTGAAACATTTCTTTAATCTCTTTCAGATCTGCTTCGTAACTAATTGAATCAACCTCTCTTTTCCGCTTATCTGCCTTATAGTTATCGAGACGATATTTTAACGCTTGTCTTGCTTCTGTGATATTACAACCACTTTTATCAAATTCATCTGATCTGCTATTACTATAACAATAAGAATAACTAGAAGTTCTTTTTACTTTCCTTTTATATTTTGCATCTTGCTGAATGATAAAAACTCCAAGTTTTCCACTTTTTCTATCTTCTTCAAAATCATATTTTGTATAATAATTACTAATTGAATATTTATATTTTTCTCTTGGTACTTCTACTTCAAATTTCCCTGTGTTTAATTCAACACAACAAACCTCCGTTCCTTTACAGATTAATAATATTCCACTATTACTTCCTGTTATCTTTTTAATGCTGTTCGCTGTAAATTTTCCAAGTAGACCAGTTACTTTGAATGGCTTTTGAAAATCATAACCATAACCGCAAGCGATGAATTGTAATGCCTTTCTTCTGCACTGCAATAGTTCTTGCAAAGCATTTTCAAAAACAATATTAAGTTCATTTATGCGCTCTTTATTGCCACTATATAACAAATTCTCTTTCATTGCTCTTGTTAATAAAGTTCCTTTACTAATTTGATTTCTTTCACCGAAAAGTTTGATTACTTTTTTATCATGAAAATCAAGAACACAAATATTATCACGATCAGTATTTACATAATATCTTCCGTTGTCTGCAAATCTTACTCCGTTTTTACTATCAAGAACAAAGTTGCCAAAATACACATTTTCAACTTCTGTGACATATTTTAGATAAACTCCGTTTATTTTAGCAATGTTTCTATAATAGGTTTTATTCTTATTAAGAGAAGCTATGTTATAATATCCAAGAACCTTTGCCTGTAATCCAGGAACTAACAAATCCAGATTATTATTAAGTGTACTATCGCATTCACTTACGGTGTGATTATAGCGATTTTTAATAGACATATGGCTTCCGTTTTTTGCTATCTGAATATTAAGAATAGATGTACCATATTCATCTTCCCTTTTTGGTGTTTTACTTCTCTGTATTTTGTCAATATCTTTCTTAATTGCAACCAACATATGATACTGACTCATACGACCAGAAAGATTATTATAAGTGCAAATTACTTCTCCTGCTGCATAATACTTTTTGCATTCTGCTATTTTCTCTTCGTCATCAAAAATTACAGTGTTATATCCAGCCTTCTTAAAATCTTCAATGATTTCTTCCTGTGTAGTTTCCCTTATTGTTCCAAAGGTATCATTTGCACTTATTTCAGCACAGATGGACTTTATCTGGAACTCGTCTAATTCAGAAAACACATTCCTTGCATTCTGCGGTGTTACTAATGCTTTGCGAAGTTTCTCTTGATCTACTGCAATGTTTTTAATATAAGAATACGCATAATCTCCTACGAATTTTTTCAAATTACCCATATATATATCAACCTGCCTTTCTATCCGATCCACTGTTTTTTTACTGTGTCATAAATGGCCCCGTTTGCATCCTGATATTCTTTGTACCTGGAATATGTAAACCGTAAACATTTATGACCGTTCACATAAACAATGTTTTTATTTCCATTATCAACGGCAAATCTTTCACGCCACCCAGCAGCTTCCCATGCTTCTTTCATTTCACCTTTAAATCTTCTTACCTTTTCCATTTTTAGATCTCCTGTTTTCTCTTCATAACCCCATTTGCAGCCTGGACACATCCATATAACCAACCATTCAAGTAATCAATGTTATAACAATACTGTGTCCAATCTCCGTTTTTTTACCCTTTCTTAACTGGTAAAAACATAAAATCCACCACCATAATCAGCATCTTCAATTTCAATAAAATCGAAGTTTGCCTTATAAGACCGCAAGTTATCTTTAATAATTTCTTCCTGTCGTTTTGTCATCTATTTTCCTCCAATTAAATAAGGCAGATAGATTATTATTCTCTACCTGCCTTACTGTATTTTAATCATTATAAGGTTCATAAAGATTCCGAACTGTTGTCATACATTTCATCATCAACCCGAAATCATTAAGTCTATCAAGATCTTTGATGATCGTCGTGTCACCGCACACATTGATAAGAATGCACTTTGCGTTCTCACAGCAGTCTACGGTTACACGTTTGTCATTCGTGTACCTGTTCGCTTCGAACATTTCGTTCATTTTCTCAATCCATTCCTTCATTATGTATAATACCTCCTTACTTTACCTGCATCAGCAGCTTACCAAGCTCATTTGCGTCTTTCACACTACAAATCGCAGTTGCCTTCGTGCTTTCAGTTCCATCTTTCCGTGAAAATTTCGTGACCATGTATACCTTGTCCGGCATTTCTTTGCCATCAACAGTATAATGTCCGATTTCCACTGTGTTTTTACCAATAATTCCGATTTCTCTTGTCCGGTTGTAAATAAATTCTTTTGCCATGATTTAGTCCTCCTTCAGCTCTGCATAGCCACCATCAAAATTCTGTTTCCAACTTCTGTAGATTCCATTTGTGTCCCAAAATTCTATGTAATACGCATTCCTCCAGTTCCACGGTTCCTGATATGTGATTTCTTTTATTTCACAAGTAACACCATGGCAATGGATAATGTCACCAGGTTTTAGATCTCTCATTTTGCGTTCTCCCTTTCTACAATTTGGATATTTCCACTTTCAATTAGTGATAAAAAATCCATGGTATAGTAGTCTGTTTTACTGGCAATGCTGCTATTTGGATTAACTGGAACAAGAGTGATCTTATAATTTTGTTTTACATTTCTGTTCGGTTCTTCTTTTATCATGCACAATGTTTCTTTAAATTCGTTTCCGTTAAGAAAGAAGCCAAATCCACAAGTCGTATTTAACGGAACTTTAAATCTTACATTCTCAATCCCATCTGACATAATTGCTTGGCATAAATCGTCAGATGTAACACGAATATTGTTTTCGATCTTCCATTTTAATTCTTTCATAGAACTTCGAACCCAATCATTCAAATATATCTTTTCACAATCCCACGTAAAAAATTTTCCGAATTTATCTTCTCGAGTTATTCTATCATATAATTTTCCATTATCTTCAACTGTCACATAATTATCAAAATCATATGAAGAAACAAATACCCGAATTGTTTTATTTGCGCATTTGTATTTATAGTACATAACATTCTCCCTTCTGAAATCTCTCTTTCATGTCTCATCATTCAATGCTTTCATTCCCCATTTGCTTTGTGAGAATAACTCAAGCATATCATCTCTGTTTGCAAAATTAATTTTTCTTGCACACTTGTCAAAGAAATCTTTATCACCTGATCCATTCTCTGCATAATTCCAAAGACTAATTGATATATTATCTTTGAAAATATTTTCACCACGTTCAACAATTGGCTGCATGTCTCTTTTCAGTAAATGGATCACTCCCATGTTTTTATTGTAAATATCATGGAAACATAAAGTAAATGTTGTCTCCAGATCATTTCCTTTAGAAAACAATCTGCTTTTCATCGAACCTTCATAACAATTCATACCAGGGCAATAAACTTCGATGCTATTAAAACAATTTCCGTTGTCCCATGTTTCAGCAACAATTACCATATGAGTTTCCATGTCATATGCAAAGATCATGTGCTCATTAGTGACTATATCGTCACTATAGTTGTATTTGAAATCTTCAATGAAGCCGATTTTGAATCCATTGTATTCGAGAACTTTTAAGAATTCCTCATATGAAATTTCTGGGAAATAATCATACGGAACACGTTCTGCATCTGCCAAGATAACATATTCTCTTTCTTCTGGATTATTCAATTTATAATACCCTGGTTCTTTTACATGTTTCCTTGAAAGAATAATTTTTCCGTCTTCTCTATGTCCTATGATATTTTCCTTTTTACCTTTGCTAAATCTCATGATGTCGTGTGGTAAAATATTTTTTATTTCCATTTTAGGAATCTCCTTTATGTTTTGATTTTGGTATTGTATAATAATAATGGTATATTATCAATATTTATTACACAATTACCAGAATTTACCGTTTCTTTGACTTGCCCACTTCAATTTCATTTCCATCATCATCTTCCAACCAATATTCCAGTCCGAGATAATCTGTATCACGAAGGTTCTGTACCATCATTTTCGCTTTTTGTAACGAAACCGTAGGCTTTAACTTTCTTACTTGTGTTGTTACATCATCACTTGCTACAATGTACACATTCCTTTTCCTCCTTCCCTTACAGATTTTCTTGTTGCAAATAATCGACCGTCAAGACTCATATATACATCAACCATTGTATTTTCTGTTCTTACATACAAGACGGTCATATGCCGCAAAGCGTCTTTCTGTACATACACTACGGGTTCGTACCGATCAAAGATTTTAATCCAAATCACCATAAAATCGCTTTCCTTTCTGTGATTACTAACAGCCCGAATAAAATGAACGTTACCCCTAACGGCCAGGTATCGCTTGCATATCTAATAAGTAGATACCCAACGCCCATAAGCATCACGCAGAAAATTCTTTGTACTATGAGTTTTTTGCGCTGACGTTCTCTTTTGCGTTTGGCCTTCGCTTTCTGAATTTCCATTTCGCGCTGCGCTTCAATGTGCTGTCGGTATTTCTCATAATTGGTAATGTCAACAATATTGTAATGATCCGGATCGAACACGGCGCAATGTTGCATTTTCACTTTTCTTCATTCCTTTCACTTTTTTATTTGACACAAGGTTATTCTCTTTTATCAATCTTTCTTTTACCTTTTCATTCAATCGTGTATTGACTTCGATTCTTTTATGAGTTACACGATTTAAATAATGTAAGTGTGAACCTGTGCCGTATCTGCTGTTTACTTTCTCTTCTCTGAATCCGTTCGGAAATAAATATTCCCTTTCGAAATCCAGAACTTCTTTTGACTTTCGTCGTCGTGACATTAATATTCTCCTCCTCTCTTTAATCCAAAAAATTCTAATTCTCCATCCGTCATATCAAGCTCGCCGATGAAGTATTCATTCTGTTCTTCCTCTGTCATCCAACAATCTTCAATGATTTTGTCTTTCCATTGCGTTGCCAGTTCTTCCAGGCGTGACCGTGGAATATAATCGCTTTCCGTTTTGTAACGAAATGAATCAATTGCATTCTGCAAAGCAAAAATCTCTGGCATTCCACAGGTTCCATAATTCCCATACATCCATGATCCAGTAATATAAGCCCAACTACCATCGGCGCAGATATCAGATACAATTTTGTATTCCTCTGTGTTTTCCATTTTGATCAGAGCATATTCTTTTTTCTGGGCAATGATTTCATAATCAAAACCTGCTGGATTGTGTTTTGTTTCTATTTTTCTTTCCTCTCTTTCTTGTGATAATCAAATAATCACATCAGCACAGACAAGGTTGTTTGCCTTTTCTGCACTGTCTAACTACTTAATTTTCACTTTCGCTTTCGGACAGATATTCTTCAAGTCCTGCATATTCGTCATCCGAAAGCAATGACCGTAAATCATCCATTGACATAACCATTATTCTCCTTTCTCATTTGCGTTTTTGAGTGAAAGAAAACACCATCAGTTAGCCAGACTGACGGTGTTTCTTCCTATATATATGTGGAGGGATAAGGTGGTGCTTTCTTATTCCGAACTCCCTATGTAAAATATGTATATGTATTGCTTGATATGTATTATTTATTTTGCCTGTACAGGTTCTGGCTGAATCATAAATACATGTTTGCCTTCTGTTTTTCTTACATGTTTCCGTTTTGCCTTCTAAACAAGAATATCTTCCATGAATAAACTTGTTGCAATTTTAAAATCGAGCAACGGATATTTTGTAACCGCATTCGCTTTCAGAAAAAGAGGATCAATACCTCTTAAATATTTGACGAGAACTTCTGCGTTTTCAGTTCTGGTATAAGGATACAGTTTATATACATCTCGTAATGCTCTCATCACATATGTACTATATCCATTTGCCTTTCTGTCAAAGCCTGCACGTTTGCAAATATCAAAAACATAATCTGCCACGTTTTCTCCCTTCTTGCAAAGATCGAGTGCCTCTGTATAGCTTCCTAATACTGATGCACCACGCTTGCCAGAACTCTGTACAAATTCAAAACCGTACTTACCTTTGAGCTGTTCAAGAATTTCTGTTGCTTTATCATGCATGATTAATCTAGCGCCGTGTGTCTGCGGAGCTGTCATTTTTGCAACAAATTTATTCTGGAAGGCATACATTTTAGCTTCATATATTCTTCTTTCCGTTGGATCTTGCGGTGCATTTAATGCAACCATAACCCGTAAGTCATCTTTAGGATTTACAATCATCTGTGAAGCAATCCATCTGCCGTAACCATCAAAAAGGTAAATTTTGCCTTCTTCCCAGTGCGGGACGCCCTGTAACGGCTGACACTGGTTATCATCCCAATTCGAAACAAGATAATTTAAACTTCTGTCCGTTCTTGCTTCGATCTGATAAGATGGATCAATTTCCAACAAATCAACCGGAACTGAAAGAACCTCGTTTGGTGCATTTCTATCAACTGCATCTTTGAGTAAACCTTTTAACATTCCTACGTTCCCTTTGTTTTCTCTTCCTGTTACTTCTTTAAATTTCTTGCACATAATTTTAATCTCCTTTTTCTATGTTTTATTATTTTGAATTTCCCTTTTGATTTTGAGCATAAAAATAACAGGTATATTTCAACCTGCTTTTTTATGCTCTGCGTTCAGTTTTCGAAACCACATAATGTATATGGTTCTAGCGTACATACCATATAACAATATATAGCATTATCATACAGTATATCATTTTCGGCAATTCGCTTCCAATTTTCAAGCGTTGCCTTTTCTGTTTCTCTTAGTCCTCCACCGTATTCTTTCCAGATCGTATCACGGCTTGCAATGTTTAGCTCTGCAAGTCTACGATCCATTTGCCGTAAAGATTCTATACGGCGGTTTAGTGACCAGCTTTCTATTTTGCGTTCTGCGATTGTGCATCATCTCCTTTCTGTAATTTTGCCTTACTGGATTTTGTAATAAATTTCATCAATCATTCTTGCTCTTACTTCTCCGTCAAAGATATAGAAAGCTCCTGTTTCTTTGTCAATGAATGCATTTCCGAAATCAACCTTTACAATCTTGCCGCATTCTCTCAGAACTTTTAATCCGGTTTTCGTCACAAGCTCTGTAATTTCTGCTTCTGTCATGAATGGATTTCCGTTTGCCTTTTCCAGAATTTTCTGATAGCAGATTTCCGCCAGTTCCCTTTCTGCTTCTTTCTGTTTGTAAAATGCCTGACGGCTGATGTCACGGAACAGATCGTCTAATGCTTCCTTTACCTGCTGCAAAGTAATATATTCTTCATGCAGTTTTTTGTATTTTTCTACAGACTCGTTGAATTTCCGTTCTTCCGCCAGCTTGTTGCAATACTGGACTGCTGCCCCGAACTCTGCGTCTGTCATATTACAGGTAAAGATGATGGCTTCCGGTTTCTCTTTTGTTTCAAAGTCGATTCCGGACAATGCAAGATAAGAATAAAAGCTTGCACTATTTGCCACTTTGATTTCAAATACTTTTCTCATGATTTTTAATTTCCTTTCTTAATTAATTTGATTATGTATATATTATGCATAATTATAAGTGCATAACTTATAATTCATAGTTCTTAGTGCTGCGAAATGATCCAGTTTCCGTTGTTCGCTTCACCAAAAGCATAAACATACGCAATACACAGAAGAGATGGAATAATATTCCACATACTAGCTTCCAAACTGAGCATGAACCAGATTGCGCCGATCCATGCCAAGATATAACTTACTTTTAAAATTTTATCTCTCATTTCTTTTTCTCCTTTTTTGTTTTATTCTCTGTTTGCCTTTTTCGAATTTTGAGTACAAAAATAACAGCCATCGTTTTCGTGATGGCTGCTATTAAAATGTATACAGTATTTAGTTTATAAGGACTATTTCCGCAATGGGACAATATCTAATGTATATCCCATTGGTACAAGCAATTTAATAAGTGTGTCAATCTGCGGCACTGCTTTCATACTTTCCATTCTGGCGATCGCTGACTGTTTAACTCCGCTTGCCTTTGCAAGTTGGGTCTGAGAGAATCCGCTGGACTCTCTCATCTCCTTTACTTTCTCAATCAATGCGACTTCAAAATTGATTTCTGCCTTGTCTTCTTCGGAAAAATATTCCGGATCGTTGAACATATCTTCGAAATTTTTATGCGCTTTCATAGCTATTTTCCCTCTCTTTCTAACCAGTCTCGCATGTTTGCCTTTGCCTTTTCGATTTCTCTTTTCGGCGCTTTCTGCGACTTTTTCATGTAGTGACTTAGTAACACAAACTTATTCTCTTTCCAGTAGAAGAAGAAAATTCGATTCTTTAATGGTCGCAGTTCCCAAACATCTCCTTCGATCGGTCGGACTACAGGATATCCGATTCTTGTGCCGTTTCGCTTAAGCAACAAAATATATTCTGCAATCTTGTTCATGTTGATTCTTGCGTTTTTATCTGTCTTTGCCTTTTCCGCAAGCTCTGCGAAATATTCTCCAATTTCGCAATGATCGTTGACGTCCTTATAAAATTCTACTGTATACATTTATTATATTCCTCCTTCGTCAATTTTATTATAACATATTTGTTATAACTGTACAAGATAGAATTTTATGTTTGCCTTTCAATTTTCTCTTGTCAGTCCGAAAATTTCATATACGTTTCCATCTTTTGTGTAAATTCGGATTTTGCCTTCTGCCTTTTCTACGTCTACAATATCACCAAGTCCCACGTATGCCTTGTTGAACTCATATTCGTTTGCAGACTTATAGGCGTAAAATTCATAGCCGTCACTTGTCATAAGTGCCAGTTCTTCGCCGTTAGTATTCCAATCTACAATGTCACAGACGAACGCATCGGCGTAGCTGTAGTCCTGTTCGGCAGAATAGTCAAGTTTTCCGTTGTGGGTTTCAGTTGCGGAGTTCTGCCGTGATACGGTTGTATTGATTGCTGCGATTCCGGAAAAGATTGTGGTTGCTGTTAAGAGTGTGATGACTAATTTTTTGAACATAGTTCTGTTCCTCCTTTTTTTGGATTTGCGTTTTTAGTTTGAAAATCAAAATTAAAAAAGGGCATAAAAAAAGCACCCTAACCAAAATGGTTAGAGTGCCTGATATGCCTATTACAATTTTTCTAATTTCTCTTGCAAAGCTGCAATCTGAGATTGCAATTCTGCTTTTTCTTTTGCGTTGTCAGCGTCATCAAAAATGACGTCAACAATATCATTGGGTGTACAACGAAAATATTCACATAATTTCCCTATTGTTTCCATTGTGACACTTTCATTTTTCCGCAGATGATCAAGTGTACTTCCCCCAACGCCAACTTCTTTTTTTAAATCTAAATGTTTTATATTTTCGCTTTTCATTCTGTCGAAAAGTTTTGAATAATCTAATTTCATTTTCTTTTTCCTCCTCACCTCCATTCTATCATATAATTTTTAATTATACAATACAGTATAAGACTGTGGAAAATCATGCAAGGTTCTTTTTGCGCATTCATAATCCGTGACGGTTCCGCAGAACTTGCCCAGGAACTCGCCACCAGTTCCCTTCTTCTTTGCACGTTCATGGCGCATCATGGCAGAATAGTTCCCGTTGTACTTTTTGCCTTCTGCCTTGCGCCGCTGCCGTGATTCTCGGATCTGGAAATCCCACAACATTTCCGTGTATTTATTTTGTGCGGTCGTGACAATCCAACGGGAACCGTCCCACACTTCTATTCTGATTCTGCCTTTATTGTGCCGTTTGAAAGCATCCGGCAAAGCTACGATCATAGTTCCGTTTGAAGCGGAAAGAATAATCGTGTTCATTGGAAAATCTACCTTGTGAATTTCCTCAGATCTAAATATCTTATACACTTTCATTTCTATTTTACCTCCTGCGGATAATATTTTCCAGTTTCTCTGTTATAGTGATACAGAGTAACTTTGATTTTCTGTTCTCTGCACACATTAAGAACGGCAATGAGCGCAACCGTCAGACCTGTTATGTACAGGTTTAGTGTGAAAACGCCGCGGAGCTGTTCTGTTGCTTCTCTTTCCATTCCGGAGAGATCGAGCGGATCAAGTTCCGTTCCGAAAATAGATCCGTCAATTGCCTGTGGAATCTCGTGTCTACCTTCGCAGAGCGACATGTAGACTTCAGTTACAGGAATCTGCGTCGGTTCTGCGTCCTGCTGATCATTCCATACTGGACATTCTTCTGCATAGAAACATCCCCAGCAATTATTACCACACCGTGAACATGCGTATTCATATCTTTCTTTTCTTGCCATAATTTACCTTCTTTCTACCATTTTTGGCATGGTTGCCTTTTTATTTTTTGTAAAACCATTGGGCGGAATTGCACCGCCCTTTTTCTATACTAATGGTCATTATTTGAAATAATGTTTGATCACAATATTTGCAATCGTTACCGCAAGTCCGGAATAGTCATATTCTACCTTGCCTGTTTTCTTGTTGCGTTTTGCCTTAACAAGTGTGTTCACCTGTCTTTTGCTGAAATCCACGTTGCCTGTTTTCTCGTCTACTGAAAACTTGTTAGTGAATCCTTTCACATAACAATCATTCAGTAGTTTCTTATCTTCTGCCGTAAGTTTTACACGGGTTTTGGTCGTGTACGGAGTTTCAAACGGCAGACTGAAAGTTTTCTTAATGATAGTTTCAAGTTCCGCGGAAGCCTTTTTATAGGCTTCCTTTACTTCATTGGACATAACAAGCGCGCCGTCATCACTTGCTTTAGAACTTACATGGATTGCCTCCAGTGCATTGTAGAGTTCTGGAGACTGGAAAGCCGGAATGATTGCGTACTTGATAAGCTTAGAGTTATCCCAGGTTGCCAAAATCCGCAATACAGTGCGCACTACGTCCTTGTCGTTGCCGAAATGATTTTCGTTTTTAACGCTCATTTCAGTTACTACCTGAGTATAGACTGGAAGTGTTTCTGCTGCATCTGTTTTCAATTTCTCAAGCGCCTCCTTCAAATCATCGAGTTTCGCATTGAGCGCTTCCCGTTCCTTTTCTTTCTGATCCTCTGTTTTACTCTCTGCCTTTTCTAGATTAGAAATCTGTTTTTCAGTCCGTGAAATGTCATCCTTGCAAAGCTGAATGCTCATCTCAGTTCCTTCATGATTGATAGCTACATGCAGATTTTTCACCTGTTCTACAGTTGCGGATTCGTTCAGAAAATTAATGTTTAAGTTCATCATAATTGCTCCATTTCTCCTGTTTTACGCACAGGTGCATTATTTTTATTTTTTTAGTTTTTTTAGGTGTGTTATTGCACACTATAAAAGGGCAGACTGGTAGCGCTGCCACTTTATAGTGTGCAATATTTATTTTTCGTAATGAAAGAGGCGCGGAAGTCATAAGTTAGGTGTTACCCTATACTGAGAACTAAGTGTTACCTTATTTCCTGCTCCCCCGCGCTTTTCATACGCTCTTATGTATTTTCCAGTGTTATAAGTATGGTTATGAATTACACCGGACAGCTTTTTTAAATTAGCTGAGCTGTTTTATTAAGGACTTTTTAAGTCCGGTTGGTATCTTTCAAACGTTGTTGCTCTCCCAATGCCTAGAATATAGGACGCTTGAAAGACCCATTGCCAAGGGTGCTACCCTGTCCCGTATATACCTATAAAGATATATACGTCTCGTTCCCGCCTTCAAAAAGGGGAGAGCTTGCAATGTTTCACACGGCATTGCCAACCGTGCCGCCGTAAAGCGGTTATTTTCTCCCACTATGGGAGTTTGTATAGAGTAAATCCCCATAATATAATGCCGCTGGGTAATCTCTAGCAACCTATGCACTTTTTGATCTTTAGTCGATCCTCTAGGAAGAACGGCTGTACTCAGTCCATGCATAGACTGTTTTTTTGTTCGGACTTTAAAAGTAATGGACTTTTTGCACGATCTGTGCTAGAATCTAAGAACGGTAAAGAACTTAGATTGCACTATGTGTGCAAAGGGGAAACCACAATTCCCATGCCCTTGTTGGGCTATGTAAAGATATGGGTTTGGTCTTGTAAAAGGTTTTGCCCTTATCTTTAATGCTATTATAACCCTTTTATCGGGGTTTGTCAACCCCTTTTTAGGATTTTTTAAAACTTTTTTGTCGGTCGGTGTCCGACATACAGAAGAAGAAACACCGCGAATAAAACGACCGTTCGCGTACCGTTTAGGCTATTACCCTTTCGGTAATTGTATTATCTCATAAACATGCATAGATTGCAAGCGTTTTTTAGCTAAATTATACACAAAATATAAACATGCATAGAACTATTTTTAGTGCATATTGCTAGTTGATTAATTGTCATTGTGTAATATATACAATAGATATAGCGTGAATAGTAGTATTATGCAGCATATTGACGAATAGTAATATTATACAATAGATGTGATAGTTTATTGTGCAAAGTGCTGAAAATAAAATAATTGAAAGAAGGTGTCATATTGTCAGAAACCAATGAGTCACAACTAAAAGCTGTCAGAAAATATAACTCGCAATGTAAAAGTGTCGCAATACGCTACACTCCAAAAGAATTATCAGAATTTGAAAGGTTTGAAAGATATATTTCAGAAAATAATGTAAATAAAGCCGAATATATTAAAAATTTAATAAAAGCAGATCTGGACAAAAAGGGATATTGATTGCAAAGCGTGCCGGAATAGAAGGGTGACTAATGGTCAGTTTAAAATGACTAATGGTCATATTTATAAAATTAGGAATGATTACTATTATTGATTTTATGGAAATGTGCTGTTTAGTATTTGTAAACTTTTTGTTTAGTATTGATATATGTGGAAAGTGTGGATAATGTGGAAAACTATTGTGGATAACTTGATAATAGTAATCATTACTATTTTCGATATGTAAAATTTTTATATATGACGTTACGTCACACTTTACTGCCTTTTTTCGCCTTGTCACCGGAGCAGAGCGCGCCATGGTCAAAAATTTTTATTTTACCAAACAATAGAAAAAATTTAATCCATTGTCAAAATATTTTGAATTGTATTAGAATTGTGTTATACCCTATAAAATACCTGTTTTTCGGGGTAAAATAGTGATGTGATCTGTTTATTGTCTGAATGTTCAGACGGGGGTAGTTAAAATCAGTAAATTGTCTGAATTTTCTGAAATCTCACATAGCTGGTTCATCCACACACTAACTCCAAAACTCATCATCACCATCCAATTCCATCCATCAAAAAACAATCCACATTTTACCCAATAATCAAGCCAAAACCCCATCATATCACCATAAAACACCTTATCGTACCCTTTATCGTTAACCCCAATAATCAAGCCTTAAAATCACTCCACCATTCATATTTCATTTCCAACTTTCACACATCCGTTCCAAAATAACCCATATAAATTCCAAACTCTAACGATAAGTATTTTACCACGCAAAAATTGCTCTCTCCTACATTAACTTTCGCTTCACTCTTCCACTTCCACATCCATGCATTCTTACTCACCACTCCTCTACCCCATTCCATCTAATACCATCACAAATCATCCTTACTATTGATCTAAGGACAAAACAGTATTATAATCAATCTAGAATCCATTCAAACACATACACCCTATAAACTGTCCACCAATACAAGAAAAGAGGAAAATCATGTCATTTCGTGATGAATTGTCCAGTCTTACGCCAACACAGAAGCAGATCCAGGTCAAAGCAACATCTGAAGCACAAACAAATGCCAGACTTGATTATTCTGGTGTAAAAGATCTTTTACGCTCCAAAGCACAGCATAATGAGTACACAACTATAGGCAATCATAAATATATCTCTTGCTATTATCCGGATTCCTATTCGGGCGAACCAGAAGCTGCAGAATATGTCAGACGAGTCTGTGAAACAAGAATAACCATGCATAGAAGAGGATTATTTTCTGGACAAGTACAAGAAACATCATGCGTAATCTCTTATGTTATTACAAACCAATCTGCATATGATGAATATTTAAAAGAATTACAAAGACTTGCTGCAGAAGATGATATTCGTATATCTGTAGTAGGATATAATAAATTAGAAAAACGCACCGAAATATCAATTCCCTGTTGTCTCGGATCAACTTTACTGGCAAACAATTATATGTACAGAATCAAACTTAGTGTCAGCATCACATTTTAAATAGGAAATAACTCAAATAAAATAAGGGTAGATGACCATAAAAATCACCTACCCTATACAAAAAGATACTTCTACAGATTTTAAATCAATTTTATATCCATACCCTAACAACTATCCACTAAGCACATTAAAATTTGTTCTAAACAAATAATCTCACATACTCTCCTACGATCATACCCAAGAAATGATCTGTATCCTCTCATACCAGACACACCATGGGGGGCTACTTTTAAACTCCAGCATAAAACGATCTTCTATTTCATATATACCTATATAATATACAGAATTTACCATTTGAATGTTTGTTCGAATTATGCTAAAATTATTAATATCAAAAATATAAAGGACTGTTGGGCATGAATGATTTATATAGCTTTTTCTATTGGGGAGATTACAATGCTCAGATGGCGGAATTAGCAAAAAGAGCACAGTCAGAGCCGTGGTCTTTTGGAAATATAAACGATTATTCAATTTTAAAAAATTATATGAAACACACTTTCCAAAAACTGCAGAGTGAAGGGAAAATCGTTACAGCAAAATATTATTGTATTTTTAATACAGGCCTATATGATAATTATAACGAACCAATTTATGTATATGCAGAACCTAATAATAGATTAGGCTATTCAAGTTGGATATTTAAAGGATTCAAAGATCGTTATGAGCTAGGCGATTTAAAAATCATTGATTTACCAGAAAGAGCTGATTACTTTTCTGATCCAGGCAAACTCATATTCAACTGGCATTATCCCGTTAATGTTCATTATGAACACATCTTAGATGACCTTAATACAGCGCAGCGTTTACCAGAACGTATTCGGACAAGTGATCTTGCATTGGAAACACTAAAAGGAGTAATCGATTCTTCAATTCAAAAGGTTACTGCGAATTATAAGCTTGCTATTCCTCATTACTACAATAACAGGATTCAGCTAATGATTCCATTATATTTCAACAAAAATAATATTCCTGACGTTGCATTGGTGCTTAATGAAATAGATGGAAAGTGTTACCAAGCAAGAACATGTCTTTCCATGAAGATGGCATACATTGATGCAAGGATTATTTCTAAGCCTGATGTGTTCTGGTTATCCTTTGATACAATTAATGCAAGAGAAGAAGAATAAAATAATATATGAAAATACATTCCTATAGCAGATGAGAGAAATCTTGTCTGCTATTTTTTTATGCTCAAAATCAAAAATTGACAAATCATAAAACACAAAAACGATTCAAATAGCATGGAGAATAAACAAATATCAAAGAAAATCATAAATGCGAAGGAGATATTTACTATGGACAATAATTTAAAACTGATCACAACAGAAAAATTTGTTACAGAACAGAGAATGAACAGATAGACGAACTTGGACTCCGAAAGGAGTGCAATTAATCTCATATAAT
>OMGR01000156.1_pt1 | contig 60144 bp, 42 predicted proteins | sample 1646061 | NCBI WGS metagenome assembly OMGR01 (sample SAMN05578583, study PRJEB25193) | human gut metagenome | biome: Human Microbiome; feature: human-associated habitat; material: feces | host: Homo sapiens | place: USA:Birmingham | reverse complement strand
GTAAATATACGATAAAACATAGCATAACAATTATTCTCCATTTCCACATCCATATTCACCATAGATGCTCCCGTTTTACTTACAGTCAAAGTACATATCGGCAATTTTGCATCATCAGGAATATCCAATAAATGAAAATCCTGACGGACATACTCGCCTTGAGACTTGTTCTCATCCAAGCCGATTGTAGAGGCAGTTATCATTCTTTTCGGATCGGCAGTATAACCGAAGTTCACCAGATAGTACAAATCCTCTTTGGAAACCTGTGCATCTTCAGCCTTTATGATATAATGTCTCATAAAGTCTATATACATCTGTTTGCCATAAGTATTGATAAATGCATCAACAGGTTCGGTATCTCCGCAAAATTGATAAAAGTATTTACAGTCCTCATTGGGAAGATATTGAATAGCAACAGCTTGGTAACTAGGGGTGGCATCAATATCGACACGAGGATTCCCCACTACATCCCTCTTGGATGTTTTAAGATAACAAACTTTCATATCTGCCGGAGTTTGTCCGCCTTCATCGTTACAACCGATTGTTACGATTAGATATTCAGCATCAGGAACAATTTCCGAACGGGCATACTGACTATTTCCCCAATCGAATTCCGTCTTTGCATAACTGTCGCCTAAATTAGATTTGGTGAACGTGTAAGCACCTTGTCCCGTCGAATTGTAAACTGCTTCTATAATAAGGTCTTCCACCTCTTCTTCAGTAGCTTGTACGCCTGTGCCCACACTTTCAAACAGGTAATTGTACATACGACACAAGGGGTAAACATCCATCCGGTAAGATTGTACCTTATCTCCCGGAGTACATTCAAATACAAAACTATGCTCCGAAGTACTGGTTACTTTGATTCCGACTCCACGTTCTCCGCCATCCACTTCATATTCTCCCCAGTTTATCGGTGTAGGATTAGGGGGAAGCTCTGGTACATCCGGATTAACCGGTTCATCAGGAGTTACTACCTGTTCATCATTATCCGAACATGAAAGTATCACGGGAATAGCAGCTAAAGCCAGTCCCAACATAAAAAATAAACTAAATAACTTTTTCTTCATAACTAAAAGAGATAAATGTGACTAATCATTTACATATTCATAATCGGCCTTACCATTGACCGCTTTACAAATGGCGAGATTATTTACATAGCCGTTTTCATCGGTGACTAACGCATAAAAAGAAAGGTTTTCCAGATTCCACTCTTCTTCCAATGCAATTATATAATCCTTGGTTTCTTCTTTATCAGCCGCAATCTGTCCCAGTTTGTCACCATCAACAGTTGCCGATAAAAGTTTACGTACCACATGATTATGTGTATAATCCCGGTAAACACCTCCGTCATTTTGCTGATATTTCAGTCCATCCTCCACGGCATACAATATCAAGCGATACTCCGACGTACGTTCTGATGTGACTTTCACTGTCACAATAGCCTGTGAAGCTGCTTCATCATAGTCCGACTGCATTGCCACCCCGCAATGCGCCGGATAATTTTCGAGTGACTCGTTGAATATACCCCGCATAACGCTGTAATTCTCGGAAAGTCCCATCTTGTCACGCATATCAACAATACACGCAGGATATGCCGCCACGGCAAACCTACCGGAAAGAAGCGAAGATTGTGCTATCACCATCGGATCGGAAGATGTTCCATTGACATGAAATGCCATCAGATAAACAATTCCATCATAACTTAAATTCGTCAAATAACTCAATCGCGTCAGCCCTGCCGGACACATGGCACACCATGTCCCCGTCAATTCCATTGCACAAATACGCCTGACGAATTTGGATGTAATTACTACCGTTTTATCTGCAGTAACAATCACTTGTGCAGATATTTGTCCGTTGTATGAAGCTTCAAATACATATTTCCCGGAAGTTATCGTTGAAAAAACAGCTCCGGTAATCGTCTTACCGTCCGTCAAGCAACGAATCGTTGCATCGGAAGTGATATCTGTCCCCGCCTGCTCCACCGTAAAGGTTACCATTTCTTTTCCGTCGGCCTTCAATGTGTTTTTATCCACTTTCAGAATCAGTTCCGCTTGTTTCGTCTCATCCGAATCTCCAGAACAAGCCGTCCAGAAAATACAGATCAGGCAAATACCGACCAAAACAATGATCTTATAAACATTTGTATTCATATTATTCTCCTCACTCATTATATAGATAATCGACAGATTTTCCCAGTTTACATTCATTTGTATTGTTGCATGTATAGGTCTTACCTCCATCCAATGTAGTTAGCATCGAAACGATGATGCGCATATTATCGCTATTCCATCCTTCCCCCAACTGGCAGGAACGCTTCATAGTAATTTCCTGTCCGGCCTGTACCTCACTACTGAAACGGTCACCGTTCAATGAAGTGGAGACAATCAGCCTTACCACATTATTGTGTACATAGTTATCATCCCCGTTCATCTGGAAATACCTGATACCGTCTTCCACCAGATAAATCAGACAGCGGTACGTATTCGTCACGTTCGAAGTAAGTTTTGCCGTAAGAGATACAGTCCGCGAGGACGAATCAAAAGTCGATTCTATGGCAACTCCGCATGATGCCGGATAACTCCGCAATTCATTTTGCAATTCCTCTTCAATCTGGCTTTTCATACTAATCATTTCCTGTGTGCCTTTACGCAAATTGTAAAAGAAACGGGGTAATCCCGAGAAATTACCTAATATATTAGTCCGGTAATTATTAGTAGCCGCAATATTCATAGGGTCCGCTACATTTCCAAAATCCATGTGAAAGGAGGCTACTGCCAGCCGTCCCGGCAATTCCGTTTGGATAGACTTTAGAGTAGCACTGAGCATCGGACAAGCCTGACATCCGACCGACGTGAACTGCATACCTAATAATTTATGATAGTAACTTACCCCGCCAGTAACCGGTTTTGCCACTACCGTAACTTCATTTTCACTAAGTATAACTCCGCCTTCGTAATAACGCGCCTTGAAAGTATAAGAGCCTGCTACCAGAGTACTAAATGCACGAACTCCGTAGTCCAGTTTCTCTTCTCCTGACTCTTTTACCAGAATCAAATTCATGGTGCTTTCATCGCTCACATCCTTGATTCCCAGCTTGACGGTGAAAGTCACTTTTTCCACGCCATCCGCCAGCATCTCCGTCTTATCCGCTGCAATGCGCAATATGTCGTCATCCGTTCCGCCAGTATCTCCTTCGTCCGAACTGCCGGAACAAGATGACAGCATTAAAAAACAACAGGAAATTACAGTCAGTAATCTTGCCGTATATATATTCTTCATAGACTTACTTATTATAGATATAATCCACACTTCCATCAATAGGACATTCCGTGATATTATCCACCATATACGCACCGTCTACCATACGCAACGCATAAACCACCACTCGGGATGTTGCGGAATTCAGTCCCGCAGCATTGGAAATAGTAAATGCTCCGCCCGTATGTTCCTGATTGACCTCTACCGTGAATCTTCCGTTTGTCGACATAGCCAGGTAATTCGAAGAAATAGCCCGGACCGTATAATCATAAGAAGTTTCATTGCCGCCGGAAGCCGTCAGACCATCAGTCACCAATACATAAACGAGGTCATATTCTCCCCCCTTACTCGACTTCAGTCCGGCATTTACCGTGATTTCTTCCTTGCCCGCATCATAAGAAGCATTTACCTTAATACCGCAGGTAGCCGGATATTTCCTGATATGTTCCGCCAATATATTTTTGATAGCACTAACATTTCTGTCAGCAGACATTTCTTTCAAATCATAAATACAGGTAGGGAAACCGTTTGCCCCGAAACGAGACATGATTGTAGTTGTCTCCGAAAGATGGAAAGGATCGGTGGATGAGCTGCTGGAAGAATGAAACGCCATCTTTATCATACGTCCCGGTATTGCTTCTTCCACTTTTTTCAGGGAAGCAGTCATAGCCGGACAATAAGTACACCAAGTCCCAGTCATCTTGAACACAGCGATTTTTCGATAAAACACTTCATAATCTTTCCGGTTCTGTGCAGTCACGGTCACTTCCTCCGACTCCCAGTCCAGGTAATAGGCCTTGAAACGGTGTATGCCGTTTTCAACCGCTGTAAAGGTATTTGTCCTTCTCTCCAGATAATCACCGGTACTGATATCCTCAAAATACACATTCTTCATATATTCGGAAACCGTTAGTTTTTTCCCATTGGCATCCGTTACTGTAAAGGTCGCCATGTCCATCCCGTCAGCTTCGATTTTAGTTTTATCTACAGACAGAGTAATAGGTCCCTTCACCTCTCCATTATCCGGAATATCAGGTTCATCACCTCCATCGGATGAACCACTACATGCCATAAAGCATCCACATAGACACAATAGGCTACAAACAAAAAACATTGGAAACTTTCTCATAATTCTATTTCTATCAATTAATAATTTCTGAAATTATCAGGACCTAAAAAGAAGTGGTAATGGTAAGATTGGCTCCCGTATATTTGGGTATCGTGCGACAAACGCCACCGGAACAGACATAACCGTCTTTATTACGTCCATAACTCAAAGCGATGCGTGTACGGGATTTTGCATAACTGGTTCCCACGTTATAATAATGTATCTTACTATCTCCATGATTATACATATCACTTCCGTAAATACTCCATGAGGGAGCAAAATTTATCTCCAACAGGATAGCCATCCAGTCTTTCTGATCCTCTTGTGTAGTCAAGTATTGTAGTTCCAGACGCGTTGAAAAATCCGGGGTAAACTTATACTGCAAATCCGCTACGAATACATTCGACAGGTTAGTCGTTTTATTTTTTCCGTAATTGGGATTATACTCCTGAATAGAATAAAGCAAATTCATCTTAAATGCTTTTGTCCATTGCTTTTCTATGTCGATATTAAAATCACGGAACAACAGGTTGCCTGTGTGTGCCGTTCCTTCTTTATCCAATGCATAATAGATAGAAAAATTGGCATGCAATTTCAATCCGCGTTTGCCGCCGATGACACTTCCTCTCTTGAAATGATAGAACACATCCAATTGACCGCCCATCTCGCCACTAATCGAGTTCATAATCATTCCGATATTAGGAGTATAGGGATGCAGGTTTGTCAGCATATACGTATATTGGGTACACATGGCAGGAACATAATTCAATAAATTTGAGGTAGAACCGCTGCCTCTTATAATCTCGCTGTTCATCCATTCCAGACGTCGCCCTGTCAGGTTAACGCCGAGTCCGTTACCATTATATCCCAATTCTAATAATTGGGCATTCCCGCGTTTCTTATCATATAATTTATCGTCATGGATAAAGCCATAGTATTTATTGCCTCCATCCACATATTCTCCTTTCACCACAAAACCGGAACGCTCAAAATTTACTCTTCCTGAAAAACCGTTTGAATAAGGTTTACCTCCTTCTTCACTTAAATCGACATCAATCTTCTCATATCGGTTCAATGCAGATCCTTCGATGCTCAATGCTGTTTTTTCCCAACGGAGCAAGTTGGATAAAGAAAAGCTGATATCCATTCCACGTATCTGCGTATCGGAAAACTCCATTCCGAAGCGCGGAGTACCCCAGACAGCCTTTAGTCCTACAATGTTTTTATAGTTATAGGTGAAACGAGCTCCCATCACTGCATTGTTCAGTCCTAACATACGGTCTTCCCAACTACGGAATAAAAGCCCGCTACCAAACTGCTCGTAAAATGTTCCCGCCGTTACAGAAAAATCCTTGTCTGCCCAAGATACATAATAATTGGTTAATTTAGCTTTTTCCAATTCCGTCGGATAGCCCACTAATACAGGTTCATAGGCTTCCAGTTGTACACCTACTGCAAATTTCCCCTGATAATAATCCAGTTTGAGATAATTGTTGGAACCGAAATGATCCTCAGGAGATTTGGCATCTGTCTTACTATCATCCTTATAATAAATAGTATTTGTCTCAAAGCTTCCGGTCAGATACCCTTTGTTATTATCTGTCTGTGCACTGGCTACGCCTGATACTAATACCAGTATAGCCAACATCTGAAAACTTTTCCTAGTCATGTTATTGCGTTTTTCAATGAATAATGGCAGACTTATTTCTGCAATTTCTTAATCGCTTTCAGTAGTTCCAGTTCACTTCCCGGAGTATAGCCCGTATGTGAATAGACTATTTTTCCATCGGCATCCACCACAAAAACCTGTGGAGTCAGGTTGACATTCATGGCACGCATAAATTCCTGATTCTTATCGTACAACATGATAAAATCGCCCCATCCGTGTCCTTCTGCCAGTGAACGCGCCTTCGCGGTGGAGCGGCTGTCGTCTGTTGATACTGCTACCACACGAAATTTAGCCTCTTCCAACCAGTCGGGCATTTGTTCGTTAATGGCATCGAGCTCACGGATACACGGTTTACAGGTAGTAGCCCAAAAAGAAATAATCATAGGGGTCTTATGATTTATCAAAGAAGATGTGTTAAACTGTCCCCCCTTAGCATCTTCCACTTTTACAGAGGGAATCTGTGCTATAACACATGTAAAAGCAACAAACAGAAATACAATGCTGACAATTAATGCTTTCATAAATACATTCATTAGTTTTATTAATAATCTTATTTATCTGATACGTTCCATTTTACAACCGAACAACCGAAATTTCTGAATCTGAATGATCCCGTCTTTATACATGTCGCCTACCAGATTGGAATTTTCGAACTCAATGGCTTTCGTTTCAGCATTATACTCGCCACGATAAAGTTCGGAAGTGCTCCCATCCAACGACACTCGTCTGAAACGGACGGTATAAACACCATTAGCCGCTACATCCTCTCCTGCCACAATAGATAAGGATACCTTTTGTGTACCCGGATTATATTCATATTTCAGTCTCCAACTAAATTGCCAGGGAATATCATTATCCGGATCAAAACCGGCTTCATTCGCACATACCAGATAGTTGCCAAACGCTTCCGTACCTTCAGCTGCCGTAGCCACTTTCACAGAAAAACTAACTTTGACATTAGAAACTTTAACTGCCGAAGCCGTACCGGTAAATATCCATGTTCCGGCAAGTGTCTCATATAGATTGGAATCATTATCCTTGATAGTCACGACTAACCGGTTGTTCGTACCAGCAGTCGCCCCCCGGACATCGGCTATGATAATATCAAAAGAACGGTCATCATTGACTAATTCATCATCTACCGTCCGGAATTCGAAATTTGCAGTTTCCTGTCCGGCAGGAATGACAAGCGTCTTGGTGGTAATAATGTAATTTTCATCCTCTTTGGCATTCTTGTCTTCCAGTTGGATTGTCACACGGATATTGCCATTGTGTTCACCTGTCACAACGACAGGCACCGTACATAGTCCGGCAGATTCTTTCACCGTCATGGCCGTTTCCTGAAAGCCTACTGTAGCCGCTCCTGTATTGAATGTCTCTTCATCATCGGAAGAACATGCCGATATGATGACTGTACACAGGAAAAACGCATATATTTTTAGATTGCTCATTTTACTCAAGTCTTTTGTGATTTTCATTATTCAGTTTTTATCAATATCCCGGATTCTGCTGACCGGTAAGCTGGGGATTCGCATCCATTTCCGATTTCGGAATCGGCCACACCATCCGTTGGTCGTCAGCGGGTCTGTCTAATCCGTCAGTCGTAGTCTGTCCGGGAAAGAGTATCAGACCGGCACTTTGTGCTTTTCCACGTGTCACTCCTCTTTCCCAACGTTTCAGGTCCATCAGACGGTAACCCTCACCCACAAGTTCCCGTTCTCGTTCATTCATGACCTCATTCAGCAAAGATTCTTTGTCATACGTTCCTTCCATAAATCCCAGGATGCGTGCTTTCTTCAAATTATTGATCGCTTCTTTTCCTTTTTCCACACTTATAGAGGTTCCTATTCTTGCATTCGCTTCCGCTGCTATCAGATACATTTCAGCGATACGAAATGGTTTGGGCTGGTTCAGATATCTTGTTTCATTCCCCAACGCGTTGTAATAATCATTCCCCGGATATTTATTGAAGAAATAGATATCCGCAGCGTTACCGGAAGATACCGTCAAATGATACTTACCGAAATAAGTAGCCAGACGGATATCTTCCGTTGCATACAAATCAACAAGAGTTTGAGTGGGGATATAATCTTTCTTGGTTGCCGGGTATCCTATAAAAATAGTACCCAATGGAACACCGGCATCATTCGCATTAGTCATGGCAATCTGCCAGATGGTTTCCGTCCCTCCGTCATTTTTCCAGACTTCTTTGAAGCCCTCTACCGTGTCCATTAATGGATATTTTTTCGAATTAATCAGGTCATCTGCATATTCAACCGCCTTTTCATAATCGTCCATTTGCAGGGCAACACGTGCTTTCAGTGCTTTTACCACATCTACCGTTATGTAGTTTCCGCAATTCTTTGGGGCTGTATTCACCGTTACATAAGCACCGTTGATATACCTGTCATAATCTATAATGCCGCTTATAGCTGTCTCAATCCGTATTTCGGCTTCTTCAAGATCATCCAATATCTGTTGGTAGGTGTCTTTCAGTGAGGAGCGTCCCGGATATTGGCTAGCTGTAATTTTCGGTTCATACTTCGTCTGAATCGGAAGTCCGGGGATAGAAGCTGCGGTAATAGGGTCATAGTCACGACAGAACAGAGTAGCTAGATAAAAATAGCAATAGGCACGTGTGAAATAGGCTTCTCCTTCATATACATTAATTTGTTTCTTTTGTATGTCCGTCAGTTCTATTTCCGGATTCTCTTCTATCTTCTGTACACCGTCGATAAAGAAATTCGCACGTCCGACAGTGCTATAACAGTTTGCCCAAATAGATTCTATGGTGGAATGGGTACTTTCGAACATCCATCGGTATATGTCACCATATTTATTGGAAAAGTCTGCCACCGCATTAAAGGCATCCGTCTGAATTTCAGGTGCAAGCACATAGCTTCCTCCGGTCAGTCCAGTATATGCAGCATAAATACCTGCGCGGGCTTCTTCAAAGCCGACGACAGTTGTCAGTACTTCTTCTGTCGGAATGGAATCATAGGGCATCAGATCCATATCACAGGAAATCATTCCGAACGTCATTATTGCCAATGCTATAATAGATAGTTTCTTCATATCTTCTGTACTTTATAATTTAGAAAATTAGTTCGACACCAAAAGAATACTGTTTGGTATTGGGATAGTTACCTAATTGGATATTGCTGTCCACTTCCGGGTCATATCCCTTGTATTTAGTTACCGTAAGCAGATTACGTCCTACAAAATAAACTCTCGCACTGCTAAGCACTCCGGTTCTCTGTATCCATTTAGCCGGAAAAGTATATCCGACAGTCAGGTTCTTCATACGCATGAACGATGCGTTTTCCAATAGATGGGAATCGAACTGTACCGGTGAATCCGGAATAGCGACATTGGTGATATCCCCCGGCTTCTGCCACATGGTAAGCATTTCTGTTGTCTGATTATCAGAGCCGGCAAATGTCGGATTCTCCGTAAAGTATCGTTCATTGTTCATCATGTATTGTCCCAGTACAAACGAAAAGTCTGCACTTACGGAAATCCCCTTCCAACTCAACTGTGTACCAAACCCTCCCGACCAGGGAGCATAGCGTTGCTTACCGACAAACACAGCATCATCTTCCGAATACTTCTTTGTCAGATTACCATCCTTGTCATACCACATATTATAACCGTCGCGCGGATCAACACCAGCCCATCTTACATAATAGTATTCTCCCCACGGTTTACCGACTTGCATTTTCAGTCCTGTATCGGGAAGTGTATACTCATCCAGTCCGTTGAACAATTTGGTGATCTCATTTTTATTATAGTTCAGATTGCCCGATATACTCCAGAGAAAAACTTTTGTTTTCAGAACATCCACTCCCAAAGTCAAATCAAAGCCCCGGTTACGCATACTTGCTACATTCTCCACGCTGTTGCCATGCCCTGTCGTATAAGAAAGCGGATAAGCCATCAGCATATCTTCCGTGTGGCGATTATAAAACTCAAGATCTATAGATAAACGATTAAACACTTTCGTACTGATACCTACATTCAACGTCTTCATGCTCTCCCATGTCAAATCATCATTACCAACGGTTGTTGGTGCGATTCCCGGCTGTCCGTTGTATTTCAAGCCGGAACTCACCAGTGCCAAAGCATTGTAAGGAGTGATGCCGGAGTTACCCGTCGTACCATAACTAATTTTTAATTGCAAATCATCCAGCCATAATACGTTTTGTAGGAAAGCTTCTTTTCCCATATTCCACATTGCTCCAACCGAATAGAAATTAGCCCACTGGTTATTCTTTGCAAAAAGAGAAGAACCATCTCGTCTTCCTGCCAGATCGACATAATAACGGTCGTCATAGCTATAACTGATAGTAGCAAAATAGGAATTAAAAACTTTTTTATACATGGAATGTGCTGGAACTTCCGATTCCGCCCCCGATGTCATCAGCATCATTCGTGCATCTACCATTTTCTTTGAATTTGCCGAGAAATTTTCATTTTTGGTAATAATGGATTCCTGTCCCACCAATACCGTAAAATGATGAAGCCTTTCGAGACTGAATTTATATTCAGCAGTATTGGTATAAGTAAATGAATAGTAACGTTCGAAAGATTCCGTAACTACTCCTGCCCCTTCAAACGGCCCCACCGGATAAGCTTTATGAGAATTACGGTAGTCAAAAGCATCGACAGCCTGTGAAGCGCGTATATTCAATCCCTTTATTGGGTTAATATTAAAAAAGGTATTGCCGTTGATACGTACCGTACTACGGTCGTTCGGTTGTAGTTCCGCCAGATAGTAGGGATTATAATATCCCATATCCTCCAGATAATTCAGGCGTTTGCCATAGCCGGTGAAATTGCCTTCCTCATCAGTCAGAATTTCATTCACCGTCTGATCCGGGCGATACATGCGTGCAGCGTATGCCTTATTATAAACACTGTTAGCTTCCGTACCAAACGCTGTTGTGCGGTATCTTTTATAAGAAAGGTTGAGGTTGATTCCTGCCTTCAGCCAATCTGTGATTTTCACTTCTACATTGCTACGCAAAGTTTCACGACGCATGGAAGAATCATCCATGATTCCGTCAGTATCATAATGTCCGAAAGAGATATAGTAATTGATTCCCTCCGTTCCTCCTACGACATTAATATCATATTGTTGGGTAGGTTTTGCATCTCCGAAAAAGACATCCGCCCAATCCGTTGAAATTCCATTATCAACATAGAATTTCTTTCTTTGCTGGAAAGCATCGTCATACGTTTTTCCCGGATCCAACATTTCCTGAAAGTTCAGCCATTGTTCAGCATTCATCATGTTTATGTTGTCCCCTGTCATCTTCGACCAACCATACAGCGCATTGAGTGATACGCGTGCCTTCTGTCCTCTTTTACCTTTCTTACTGGTCATAATCACTACTCCATTGGCTGCACGCGAACCATAAATTGCTGTGGAAGAAGCATCTTTGAGCACTGTCATACTTTCAATATCATTGGGATTCAGTGCTGTAAATGCACCGGAGGAGATAGGTGATCCATCCAATATAAATAAAGGTTCCGTATTTGAATTGATAGAACTAACACCGCGCAGTCTCATGACTACAGTTTCACTAGGTTCTCCACTTGGAGTAAACACCTGCAAACCGGCAATTTGTCCTTGTAAGGCATCACCGGCATTGGCAGCTGGTTTGTTGGCAATCTTTTCACTACCCACTATGGTAACTGACCCGACTACCGAACCTAGTTTTCTGGCAGAGCCATAACCTACCACTACCACTTCATCCATCAATTGTGAATCTGATTTTAAGATGACTTTAATAAAGGGCTTTACCGGCACTACTTCTGTTTTCATACCAATATAAGAAATCTGCAATGTCTTTACAGAAGACGGTACATTCAATAAAGTAAAGTGACCGTCTACATCTGTAATAGTCCCCAAAGTAGTTCCTTTTACAACAATAGAAGCTCCTACAACAGGCTGTTTGTCATCTTCGGAAATAACGACTCCTGTGATTTTCTGTGTTTGAGCTGTTATCAATCCAATACCGAAGAATAGGCATCCCAATAACAGCGCTAATTTTTCCTTCATAAATCTCCTTTTAAGTTATTAAATAGCCCTAAAGCAACCAAATTCATTTTTTACATTTTGATAAGTTCTATCAGAACTTATTTACATTTTGGTGTTTTAGTCATACTTTCACTTCAAATTTGTTGTCTAGAGTCTATTTGTTGTTATATTTCATTTGTGAGCGTCCATATTGACGTATATTTCATAAAAAAAATATGTCTTTTTGTTGTTTTTTGCAAAAAGAATATATACTTTTGTTCCATTCTTTGACACCAGATGGGAATAGTTAATAAATACTATTATAAAAAAGGAGATAATTCATATTTTATAAACTATATAGTATTTTCAACAATAAAAACATAGATAATTATACTAAGTTCTGATAGTACTTAGTAAATATCCGCTTCCCCATATAATCAATACCCATTTACACTCAAATCACCTTTATATGTATCTCATGGGTCATATTATAATTTTATTTCAAAATATAATCGAGTATAAAAAAATCTAGAAATAAAAAAGACCCTTATTTAAACTATGTTAAATACGTATTTTCTAAATATTCTTTATATCTGACACTTTAAAAGTCATCTATACGCATAAAAATAATAATGTATATCTACGATATTATTTTCTTACACACACAAAAACCGAATTATTTCTTGATTTCAAAAAAATGAGATATTTGCTATAGATTTGTCTCTTGATTTTAAGGAACACCTCGTTGCTTTAAAACCAACGAGGTGTTTCTCGGTGTGCAACGGGTCGTTTCTTTTAAAGGAACGACCCGTTGGTTTTAAACCAAAAATCAGTTACTTAACTATTTAATAACCAATACGTTGTGATTGAACATTTCGAGCCACTCCCCAAAAGAAAATTCACAACACAAGAAAAAAAGATGATAGTGCCAAGTGTGGCTATTCATCAATAAATATTTTACAAATTAAATTTTCTTATCAATGGTTACAGTTACTTTTTCGATCAAGCCCTACCTAGCGGCTTATATGTACGTGCGCTTCAAAAATCATATCGACTTGCCTCCCAACGTACCTTTATCTTCCTCGTCACATTCACCTATCCACCTTCTCGACACCCAACCTATTTATCACTTCCTCCATCAGCTCTCCGTCCCCCACCCTCCAAATGTGTCTTGGCACGAAACCGGAAATATAACTTTCTCCCTTCCCCATCCAAGATATGGTAAAAATCCCAATATATACAATTATATAGGTCACGACAGTGTACTTGCTATAGAAAAAGAAATAGAAGTGGAAATGAAAGCCGAACTCTACGAATTCCTTCTGGAAAATAAATACTGCCATGGTATTATGTTCAAAAGATCCATGGAAACTTTCGTCGAACATTATAATATGGTAGAGCTAGTGGAAGAAGAAAGTTTAATGAGGGCGTTTCAGAGGTGGAGAAAGGTGGTGAAGGAGGAGAAGTAAATGAAGTACCTTGAGCTATATTCCAACATAACTCTTTATGAATACATTTCAATACAAAGATTTGAAAATCAGATGTATCTTCCTTTTTCAAGATTAACAATTAGCTACTCACTTGAGAAGATAGAACGAGTAGTATAATTATCATTCATTTTAATAACATTACCAATGAAGAATAAATATCTATTTCCATAATATAGTTTCATGTTTTCTCATCAAATATAAATTCATATTACTAACAAGTAGAATATATAGTGTGTCATATTATTTTTTATATCAACTCTCTGTTTATCAATCATCAATTGTGGTAACTTTGTTTATTTATAACATATGGGCATACATGGGTCGGTTGTTATTAGAAATTGTTTCGAATACAAAGATATATAGACTTATTTATTATAAACAGCTAATTATCAGTTTTTTTATTTCGACTTTCACATCCGACAAAAGTGAAAGTATTATTGGATTCATAAAAAGATACATAGCGATGAAAAGCCTCCGAAAAAACTTTATTTTTCGAGGGCTTTAACAAGTACCTGAATTTTGTCGATTTCAGATGCCATGGCCACTAGGAGTACTTCCACTTTTTTGATGGTGACGTTTTTCTTCCGTGAGGCTGTCCTTTTTTCTCGGAACCATATCAATGCAGTCACATGTTGTCGGTATAGATGATTGCCGGGCTATAATGATGTTCGATGATGTACTTGGCGGCTTTAACAACGCTTAGAAATTCGCCGATATTGATGGCCTGGTTTCCTATATTTCGCTCAAAGAGGAGTTGCCCGATGGCCAGATCGACGGCTCTATACCGGGTAACCCCTCTTTTCATCGAGTGTGTCTCGTCAGTGGCTATACCACTTTTCAGGACGCATCACAGGCTGGGAATAATCTGAGTGCTGATTCCATCATCGGCCATTCTTTGGAGGAGATCTGTGGCGGTCTACATGGCGACGATGTTTCCCCGTCTGGAAATTTGTAACAGTTCGAGGCGATCAGGCTGTTTTGGCACATCATTTCACGATAGACTCCTCTCTCTTTCCACTGGAAACATATCTGCACGCCGGATTATTATCCAGCGTCACTTCCCAGTCGAAGAAATTGTGCTCCCGACCGTCAATTTCCTGACGCCACTGTTCGATCTTGTCTTTGGGAATACCCTGATCAAGCAGGTATAAAAAAGTGGCGGTAAAATCCTTGCCATCACTGAAACTCACGATGTATCTATCGTAATCTTGGATGTTGAATTTTGTCATTTCGTATATCATTCATATATTTTCAGTTAAGTAATGTATGATATTAAACTATATCCAATTTTAAAATAATTATCAATTGTCTTACAGCTCTCGACGCCTTGGCAACCGCAGGGAGCTTTTATTTATGTAATAAAAAGCCAGAAAGGAACCCAAAAACCGATTGACAGTCTGTCCCAAATAGCGACTACATTTGCACGTCAATATGAAATGGCACGTATTCAGGTCGGAAACACTATATACCTCAAAATTCAACTTATATTGAAGCATGATGCAATGTGGGGAATGAAAATAGCGGTCAAAAACCTTTCCTATCCTGTAGAGATTTACCGTATCATTGCACCATTCCAATATAACTATAAAACCTAAAGACAATTACATAGTTATAAGACAGGGAGAAACCAAAGCAGTATTGCCCGGTGAGATGGTATGTCATCCTTTATACATATATTCTGCATCAATCCGGCTCTTTATGGTAACTCCTTTTGACGAGGCTTATGAAGTACGATATACGGTCAGTAACGAACAAGAAACCTATCAATCAGAAGCTATTCCTATCCTGTCCTGTATCGTGAAGAAGATCATGAAAACGGTACTGAATTCACTATCACAGCCAAGGAATATTCCATTCACGGGAGCATCTCAGGAACGGTAGAGAATAACTTTCCTGAAATTTCGAGAGACTCGGACAATATTTAATCAATCCGAAGTGAATTAAGGCGGGCAATATCATGAAACTGGCGTGAAACATATAATACCGTCAATTTTGCAGGAGAAGATAGGTACACTCACGCCGATTTACTTGCGTGCAGCTTTCCTCACATCTGGAAAATTTAAAGATTATTGCCCACTATTATACTCCAAATTGCCCTATAAAAAAAAACAGTAAATTTTCAGACCGGAAAAAGCTTTTTAACCCGGATCAATTTTAATTAAAATACATCGAAGCCAATATTACTCCTTTTTAACATTTATCTTTCGTACGGAATCTCTTATAAGTTCAATTTTATATACAATATGTACTATTCTGCGAAGAATAGCATCTGCTACAGTAGAATCTCCTATTGTATCATACCAACTGCCTACAAGCAGTTGTGATGTTATTATGATTGATTTCAATCTGTACCTTTCTTCTATTATTTTCATAAGAACATATCTTTCCTTTGCGTCAAGTCTGATAAGAAACAAATCGTCAAGTATCAGCAGTGAATACTTTTCTATTTTCCTCATTTCTGTTTCTATTGTGCTCTTATTTTTAGCCATTTTCAGCTGCCTCATAAGCTTTGAATGCATTAGAATACAATGTCCTTATTCCATTTTTGCATGTTTCATATCCGATAGCTGAAGCTATATAGCTTTTACCTGTTCCAGAACTGCATGTAATGAAAATTCTCAGATAAACCCAAGAGAGCTAGTCTTTCAAGCTGGTTTCTGTCAAGATTACGTTTTATAGTATAATCAATTCTCTCCATATAAGCCTTATATCTGAACTTTACAGACTTTATCAGACGCTCTATACTGATATTGTGTCTATAATCATACTCACTTTTAAGAAGCCACTTTAGGAATTCATTATTTGTCATACCATCAGACGTGGTGGTCTTGCAGTCATTCCCATATGTCTCAAACATTCCATAAAAACGCAACTTGGATAACAACTCCATTATACTGTCCACATTTTTTGATAGTTCCGTTTGCTTTATCATTATTTCTCACGTTTATAATCATTTTTAGTGTTAAAATAATCCTTGCCTTTCTGATTCTTGTGTTAGGGAGTAAATTCCGGAGTCTGCCCTTCCATTTAAATATGATATTTTTCATCTTCTCTGTTTACAAGAATACTTTCCTGTTCATTATATCCGAACATGCTTAATTCCATTGCAATCTGGCAGGTGAACCATTCTGTTATATCCGAACCGTTCTGGAAGACTTAATACGGCCGACCGTACAGTCTGTATAGAATACTTTTTGGCAATTGCCACACGCTTTATATATTCTTCGACAACCGGATCTATTGCACGTGCCTTAAGGTATATACCATCCATTCTGTATTTGTATTCGTGTAATACTCCCGGAAGTTTGTGCGGTGTTTTTTATGATAAATAAGGGGACATTCCCACGGTGTGTCGTTATATGCTTGAATTTATGATATATTTCCACTGTATTGCCTATATATTCTTTTGGCATGCTATAAGTGGTTATTGAGCATTACATAACTGTTTCTCATGATAGTTCCGTTTTCCTGTATTTGAATATATATCTTGTTGCCGACAGAGGAAGTAGTCTGTCCTTTTCAATTTCCATAAAACGTTCTTCAAGATATTTCTGTTCCGAAGACTTGGAGGTGTCATTGTCTCAATCAATGTTTTATTTGCTTACAAGACCGAGTTAAAATGCCTTTTTAGGTACAAAAATAAGATTGAAATATTACAATTCTATAAAATCAATTTATATTATAATATCAGTGGGGCAATTAGAATTATAAATGTGTGACAAGAGGCTCTTATAATAGTGGGTAATCACCTTTATTTTTTTCGCAAAAGCCAAAGGTGTCCGGAAAACTCATTAAGGAACATAACATGTTTCTAATGAACTAAAAACAAATTTGACCAAAAACTTTTATCCAAACTTATTTGGATTATAACAGGATAATAAAATTATGAAACAGAAAGAATTCATGGAGAATATCTACGGATGCTTGGAGAGAATAGAAAATAAGGTGAACAGTTTATCCATACCTCAATCGGCAGATGGTAAATCCCAAGTGGGTAACAGTGCAAATGAAACTACATTGTAAGAGTTCAAACAGAATTTGAACATCGTTAAGATAACGTTCAAACAACTTTTTAAAGGTGTCGCTACCATTAAAGATGATACAGCTGATATGCTGAAACGAAATTCTATGCCGAACAAATTAATAGAAGTCTTGTCAGTATTAAAGAACGAACACCGACAAAGCCATAAACAACAGAACGATTCATCCGGCAAAATCTTCGAAATGTTGGTAGACATGGAAAACAAAACAAGCGCAAGAATCAGGAGAAATAAAATCATTGTTAAGGGCAACTGGCGAAAATATCAAAAATGAAATATATAACGAGAACCATCATAGAATCTCCTTTTTATATTTTGAGGCTTTAGTGAAATGTTTACTGTGATTGTTGTTTTGGTTGTTTCATTATATTTTGCCACACAACCAGATTACAACCGTATCGACTACGATTTGAAGTATGTGTGACGTGAAGTTACACCAGTAGCTGTCTAACATTGATTAGACCTATTGTTTCGCCAATAGTAGCCTACGAGCAGGTGCGCTTATACTAGGGTATCAAGCTGCTCGGACAAGGTAGCCCTCCCGAAAGGGTAAGAACAAACCGTGAGGGACGTTCAAAGGTCGCAAACATTATGCGGTCGGGGAGCTTGGCTCGGATGGTATGGTCAACACAAGTGAATTGCTAATAAACGTCGTTAAGTCGAACAAGCCTACGAATGTTATCAGGCTTGAACCAAAATGGTAAAGTGGTTGGATTTCCCTGTGTATTTTGGGGATACGCGAACAATAGAACCACCGGCGAAGAGGCAAGACCTAACCCATCTGTGGTACTGGTGTAGAACACGGTAAACTCGTATATTTCCCGCAAGGGTAGGTTAACCGCAAGGGAATCCAACGGATATGCGAGTAAAGGAAAATTGGAAAAAGCGAATGCTGTTCTGTAATGGTTCAGATACGAGTTGAGCCGAAGTCATGAATTGACATTGACAATATCACTTGACGTGAAAACGGGCAGACTTCCAATATGGTGACGTTTTACAAGATAACTTTTAGAACTTATGAAAGGAGAAAAGCAAATGTACGAAAGTAGAAAATCGTGTGCGTCTTCTGACCATAGCGAGCAAACTTGGGAAAGTATCGACTGGAACAAGTGCGAACGAGTGGTCAATAAGCTGCAAGCACGTATTGTAAAAGCTCAGAAAGAAGGTAGGTGCGGTAAGGTTAAAGCCTTACAATGGACACTTACCCACTCATTTTATGCCAAAGCATTGGCTATAAAACGAGTTGCTTCTAATAATGGTAAAAACACTTCGGGAGTGGATAAAGTCCTTTGGTCAACACCACAATCGAAATTCAAAGCCATTGTGACACTAAAAAGAAGAGGCTATAAACCTCAACCGTTGAAAAGGACGTATATTAAAAAGAGTAATGGTAAACTTCGACCATTGGGCATACCGACAATGAAAGACCGAGCAATGCAAGCCCTCTATCTGATGGCATTGGAACCAGTTTCCGAAACAACAGCGGACAACTATTCCTTTGGATTCAGAAAAGACCGTAGCACTGCGGATGCAATGGCTCGTTGCCATTCACTTCTGTCTAAGAAAACGTCGGCACAGTGGGTGCTGGAGGGAGATATTAAAGGTTGCTTCGACCATATCAGCCATAACTGGTTAATGGAGAATATCCCTATGGATAAATCAATGTTACAGAAATGGTTGAAATGTGGATTCGTATACAACAACGAACTTTTCCCGACAGAAGAAGGTACTCCACAAGGAGGAATTATATCCCCAACTCTTGCCAATATGACACTTGATGGATTACAGAAGCTTTTGGAAACTAACTTCCCGTGGGAACATATTCCTGGCAAACGGGGTTGGTATTGTCCGAAAGTCAGGTTGGTTCGTTATGCAGATGATTTTATCATTACAGGCGAGACTAAAGAATTATTGGAGCTAAATGTCAAACCTTTAGTAACTCAATTCCTCGCAGAACGGGGACTAATATTATCTGAAGAAAAGACAAAAATCACTCATATAGATGAGGGCTTCGATTTTCTAGGTTTCAATGTCCGCAAATTTGGAGACACCCTGTTAACGCAACCAGCCAAAGACAGAATCAAACGCATGTTGAGTAAAGTTAAATACGAAGTCAAGCGATTTCGAGGCAACAAGCAACATGAACTGATTATGCGACTGAACCCGATACTCAACGGTTGGGCAAACTACTATAAATATAGTGCGGCCTCCAACGTCTTCCGCAAAGCAGACCATCAAATTTTCAAAAAGTTGTGGCAATGGGCACTCCGCAGGCATGGTAACAAGTGCAAGGGGTGGATTAAAGAACGCTACTTTCACAAAATTGATGGTCGTGACTGGGTATTTGCAGTTAAGAAAAAGAATGAGAAAAAAGAGGAATATTATGTTCCTGCTACAATCTTATTCCACACTAAAATTCAAAAATACCCTCAATTAAAATGTGATGTCAATCCTTTTGACCCCGAATGGAGACAATATCTTGAAAAAAGAAGAACTGTCAAAATGAAAATGAGTCTTAAAGGAAAAAGGTCACTCATTGCGATGTGGGAAAGACAAAAGCAAAACTGTGTGTTATGTGGAGAGCCAATTACAGCCGAAACCGAATGGCACACAATGAGCCAACAAAAGAATGGAAAAACCCATCTTTGTTTAGTTCATGATAGCTGTTATCAAAGTGTTACACATAAAAAGAAGTAAGTTATGAGCATATTCCTATTTAAAAGGAAATATTTGTTGCTTGAGCCGTGTGAGGGGAAACTTTCACGCACGGTTCTTAGGGGGGAAAGCACCCGTAAGGGTGCTGACCTACCCGACCATTATATCAAGATGAAAGGTAAGGCTACCCCGAATGTAATATCCGAGTTGGAAAACATCTTTGAGCGTAATAGGGGTAGGAATAAAATCCACCAAATGCGTAAAGATGTGGAAACCTACGAGGATACAGTAAGCAAACGAGCTGCTCTTGTCGAACAAAGAATAGGCTGCAAAGAAGCAAGAGGACAAGACAAAGTCCATTAAAGGCAAGCATAAAAGATGAATCTATAAGGGTTAAGGTGAGTCCAAAACAGATGCAGAATACCCAAATTATGAGTAATATTTACCTCTGATCCATACTTATTGTTCAGAAATTATCACTATCTTTGCATATATAATCAATTTATTGTTATACTCTGAAATTGAACAGATATGGAATCAGAAAAAATAAATAGAATAAAAGTAGTATTTGGTTGAACAAAATAAAACAGGAAAATGGTTGGCAGAACAACTTCAGAAGAATGAAGCAACCATTTCTCGTTGGTGTTCCAACACTTCACAACCATCTTTAGAAATATTTACATAGATTACTAAAGTCTTGGATGTTGATGCAAGGGAATTAATTATTACTACAAAATAGTAAAAATATTACTAGTTAGAAATATGATAGACTATATAAAAATCGGAATAGAACAAAATCTCATATCTTTTAATGAAGATATGTCGCGAATTACTTATATCTTTCAAAAGAAAGAACGTAATTATAACAACCCAGAAGAAAAGGTACAAGTAGAAACTTTCTTACGCTTAATATTAGATTATAATTATCCTGTTAATCGAATTAAGCAATTCGTACCTGTAACTATGGGTAGTGAAATAAAAGAAGCTGATATTGTCGTTTATGAAGATGATATGTATATGAGTCCTCATATTCTTGTTGAATGTAAACGACAAGAAGTGAGTGAAGCCGAATATCAGCAAGCAATAGAGCAAGCATACAGTTATGCTTTTGCACTGCCTTGTGATATTAAATATGTTTGGGTTACTTCGGGTATCAAATCTGATTATTTCGAAGTGGATAAAAATCAGAATACAAGAAACCAGTTGCCTGATATTCCACAATTCGGAGTGAAAGATGTCGCATCGTATAAATATGTGTATGAAGCACAATATTTACCCGAAGAGGCAGGCAAACAGCGATTCTTTGACCTTTCCGTTATCAACCAATCAGAACTCACTCGAAGATTTAAGCAAGCACATGAGGCTCTTTGGGCGGGTGGACAACTCAACCCATCCGAAGCATTTGATGAATTGGACAAACTTATATTTTGCAAAATTTGGGATGAACGTAAGCCTAGAAGAATGGGCGAGCCATATGATTTTCAGATTATAACTGTACCCAAAGAGACTGAGAAAAGCGAAGCCAAAAGACGACTTATTGAGAATAACAATCTTTATAAGCGCATCACAGCACTATATGAGGAAGGTCGCAAGAAAGATAAAGAGGTTTTTCGTGATAATATTCGCTTGACTCCAGAGAAAATACGTACCGTTGTTGGATATCTCGAGAGTGTCAATCTTGGAGAAACTGATCTTGATAGTAAAGGTCGTGCTTTTGAAACATTTATGGGTTCATTCTTTCGAGGTAACTTCGGTCAATACTTTACACCTCGTGAGATTGTAAAATTTATTGTTGATGTATTACCTATTGATCATGATTCAAAGGTTCTTGACACTTCTTGTGGTAGTGGTGGTTTCCTTCTTTATGCACTGAATAAGGTTCGAAATAAGGCTACTGAATTGTATCCCAACTATTTGAAAGATATTAGACAACACGACAGATGGTTTAAATATTGGCATGACTTTGCCGAGAAGAACCTCTATGGCATAGAGATTAGTGAACAAATTTCGCGTGCAGCCAAAATGAATATGATTATTCATGATGATGGACACACAAATGTTGTTACCTTTGATGGTCTTGTTTCTGATGAAACCATAATCGCAAAGACTAATAATCATGGCTTTAAGTATGGAACATTTGATTTCATCATCACTAACCCACCATTTGGAAGTACAATACGTCAAAGTGAACAGGCATATTTAAAGACCTACCAGCTAGGTAAAAAAGAGGAAGATTGGTTAGCTGTTGCTACACCTCCTCAAAATACACGCGATGGACAAAGTACCGAGGTGCTTTTTATTGAGCAAGACTATAAGTTCTTGAAAGAAGGAGGCTATCTTGCCATTGTCCTTCCCGATGGTATTTTGACTAATAGCAGTTTGCAGTATGTCAGAACCCAAATTGAAGATTGGTTCCGCATTGTTGCAGTTGTCAGTATGCCTCAAACAGCATTCATGGCGAATGGAGCTGGCGTTAAGAGCTCTGTTTTATTTTTAAAGAAATGGGCAAAGAAAGAGTCAGAACTACTAGTAAATACCAAGAAAAGCATTGAAGGAAGACTGCTCAATGATAATTGTTATTTGACTCAACGCCAAGCATGGGATAAAGAAGTTAAACAAAAGCAGAGAGAAAAAGTAGCAGAGATAAAGAAGAAACAGAGTATCTCCGTTACAGCAGTCAAACAAACCGAGGAGTATAAAACTTGGAATGCGGACTTGCTTGGTGAATATGCAGATAAGATTGATAAACTCAAAAGTCTCTTGACTGATGCATATCAACGAGCAAAGCAAAAGGAGTTGATAGATTATCCAATTTTTATGGCTATTGCCGAAAATATAGGTTATGACGCTACGGGCAAGAAAACTACTACCAATGAATTAGATATAATTGGTAAAGAATTGAGAAAGTTTATAAACACTCTATAAAGGTAACAAATATGAAGTTCAAAGGATTAATTGAGGATGTTTTTAGAGGCGTAACAATTTTTAGGGGATATGCAACTCTTGGAACTTTGGCAAAATTGTCAATACCACAAAATTATCAGCGTTCACAGGACATAGATAGAGTTAATAAAATAAAAGAGTATATGGATTCATCCTCTTTTGTTTTCTTTTCAGAACTTATTTTTGGTTGGCAAATTGATGATGATCAAGTTATAAAGCAAATTAAAGAAGAGGAAAATATCAGCAGTATTACTGTACAAAATAACATAAAATTTAGAAAAAATAAATTTAAATTCAAACCTTTTTCTGAGGCTGAAGGTCCAATAACTAAAATGCTTACAATAGAAATACCTGATAATATTAATACTCCCATCTTCAATAGAATAGATGGCAACCATAGATTGGGTGCTTTAGATGATGTGCTAAATAGTGGAGATAATTCTCCATTAATCAATATGGTTGTACCATATAGTATAATTATGCAATCGCAAAATAATGAATCTGACAAATATGAAGCAGCCTATTTTTATTTAATAAATTCAAAAGCTAAGCCATTAACGTCTAATGAAAACTTAAAATCCATACTTACCCAGCCAACATTTACGAATGTGGAAAAAGAAGTTTTAATAGGCATGGATTCTAATCAAATCCAGTATTTAGTTGCTATTACAGATTATTTGGCTAACAATCAAGTAGATTTCATCAATGATAAATTCAACCATGAAATCTATTGTATGGCACATACCCTTATATCACAAATAATTGATAAAGGATCACCTTATACGGATGAAACATTTAACAACATCATTGATTCAATAAAGTACATCAATTGTTTGTATATAAAGAAAGATATTAAGTATTCTCAAAAGGATATATTGCTGGCACTAATAATCAAACAATATATTCAGCCAGATTTACTTGATAAATTTGTAGACTGGATTAATAAAAATGAACTAGGAACTATTGAGCATATATCGTTTGATAATATCGTAAAAGTATACGATAATATACATAAACAACGAGCATATCAAGTGTTTGTTGCTATGCCATATATTTCCCATGCAAGAGTAAATGAATACAACAAACTATTTCAGGAGGTTTTGACCGAAATATCAAAAAAAGTAAATTATGGATTAGAACTCATTCCTATTATGAGGTTTCGAGGGGCTTCTCAGAGAATTGACAGCCGCTTAATTAATATGATTAAGAAATGTGATATCTTTATAGGCGATCTTACTACATGTAATGATAATGTAATTTTTGAAGTAGGTTTAGCCGAGGGTAGCGGAAAGAAAATACTTCTAATAAAAGCAGTAGAAGAAGATACAGATAAGATACCTTTTGACGAAGCAACTAAACTAGACAAAGGTGTAATAATCCCATTTGATATGGATAAACTACAATACATTCCATATTCTAATTCAGGATATTATAATAGCATCAAGGGAATAATGAGGAACAATATCCCTGTTATTGTTGAGCAGTTAAGAAATAAAAAGTAAATAGGATGTACCAAGTACCACAACATATAAGTGAGGACAAAATATTCATTGTCAAGAAATCGAAGCTAGACGGGAGATTAGATCCTAAAATGGCGCTTTATAACAAAAGTGTACAGCATGCTATATATCCTATGATAAAACTCAAAAGTCTGCTTTTGAGTAAACCTCAATATGGCGCAAATGAAGCAGGGATTATTCGTGAATGTCGTGAGCAACCTCGTTATATTAGAATCACAGACATTGATAAAAATGGATTAATCTCAACAAATGAATTGGGCGCAACTGTGACCAATGTAAAAGAGAAATATATTCTAAACAAAAATGATATTGTGATTGCAAGAAGCGGTGCCACAGTAGGCAAAGCATATATACATAAACAACAACCATATACATGTATATATGCAGGCTATTTGATTCGCTTTATTGTTGATTCAAAAAAAATATTACCCGACTATCTTTTTACATACACTCAATTAAACCCATATAAAGAATGGGTAAGCGCAATTCAACGCCCTAGTGCACAACCCAATATTAATGCAGAGGAATATCAATCATTGGAAATCCCGCTGCCTAATTTGAGCAAACAAAGAGAGATTGTTGAGCATATAAATGCGGCTTATGCACAAAAACAGCTAAAAGAGGTCGAGGCTCAACAACTTTTGGATAGTATTGATGGCTATCTCTTAAAAGAGTTAGGAATAACTATCCCAGAAATTAAGGATGATATTGATAGTAGGATGTTTATTGTTCACAAGAAAGATCTTATAGGACAATATATGCCTAGCTTATACAAAGATGCAATTAGTTTATATTCGGCAATATACGACAATATCCCTCTATCACATTTGGCTTATATAAATCCAAATACAAAATTGCCACAGCTTAAGAAGGAAATGCAGATTTCATTTGTACCGATGGAGTCCGTTAATGAAATATATGCAGAAATAGACGACTACAAGAATTGCGTTATAGAAAACTCTAAAGGTTTTACTCGTTTTCAAGAAGGAGACTTACTTTGGGCTAAGATTACACCTTGTATGGAAAATGGAAAATCGGCTATTGCCAAAGATCTAACCAATGGCTATGGTTGTGGTTCAACAGAGTTTCATGTTGTTAGACCAAAGAATGGGGATTTACTTATAGAGTATATTCAGTCTCTTCTTCACATGAAACTTGTCAGACAAACAGCCAAACTTTATTTTGGGGGCTCTGCGGGACAACAACGAGTTGCTACTGATTTTTTAGAGAGTTTTAATGTTCCTTTTCCCTCTAAGGCAAAGCAACAGGAGATAGTAGATTATATCGCTGATACTCGAACTCGTGCAAAAGCATTACAGGAAGAGGGTAAAGCAATTTTAGAAGATGCGAAACGTAAAGTTGAACTGATGATAATGGGAAAATAATTACTATTTGTTATGAATATCTAACTCAAATATAATATGAACAATTTGACAATAATTCAAGGCAAACATACAGCTGAGGATAAAGTGATAGGGGTTGACTATCAATTTTATTACTTTATGTACTTAGCTTTAAATCTCAAGCATGGCGATAAAATCGGATTTGAGGTAATGATATTTATATTGATATGCAAAATGGTACAGACCGCCATGATATCACATTCAGAAAATCAATGGGTACTTTCGTTATACATTATAGTATAGTAGAGTTATTGGAAAAAGCAAGTTTGAAAAGGTGTTTCAGAGAGAGGTAAATGGTGAAGGAGAATTCTGAAAAATAAATAGTAATATCAAAAGAATTCTTACCTTTACAGCAATAAACAATTCAAAATAAAATTATGGCACTTTACAAATATAATACTTCAGGCGTCTTTTCTGAAATAAAGGAAAAACCTTTTAAATTGGAAAGAGATATTCAACGTATGTTTGAAACTAATATGTCCGAAATCATGGGACTTGAAATGATAAAGTCCGAATTTACGATTAAAGACCGCCGTATTGATACGCTTGCCTTTGATCCTCAATCGAAGTCTTTTGTTATCATTGAATATAAAAGGGAAAGAAACTCTAGTGTCATAGATCAAGGGTTTACTTACCTAAGCCTAATGCTGCAAAATCAGGCTGATTTTATTCTGGAATATAATGAAACACAAGCAGGGAACTTGAAACGGAATGATGTGGACTGGTCGCAGACAAAAGTCGTTTTTGTTTCACAAGGATTCACGCCTAACCAACGAGAGGCCGTCAACTTCAAAGATTTATCCATTGAGTTATGGGAAGTGAAGCGCTATGAGAATGATAGTGTATTCATCACCCCTATTCGTAAAAGTCACGCATCGGCAAGTATTAAAACTGTGATGCAGAATAGTCCGGAATTTAAAGAAGTAACAGAGAAAATTAAAGAGTATTCGGAGGAAAATTTATTAAAAGGAAAATCTGATGATGTAGTAGAATTATACGAGAGTTATAAGAATGCAATTCTTAATTTGAATACAGAAATTGAAGTTAAACCACAAAAGTGGTATATTTCATTCAAAAAGGCCAACAGCCATATTTGTGCACTCGAAATCCAGAAAAATGGAATAAAGCTTACTATAAATGTAGCTAAAGGACATTTAGAAGATAGTAAGCAATTAACAAGGGATATTTCAACTGTCGGACATTTTGGCAATGGAGATTATGAACTCAAAATCTCGGATACTAAATATTTAGAATATATCATGAGTCTTGTGAAGCAAGCGATTAAATAAATATGGCTAATTATTGTAACATAGACCAATACTTATATAATTATCTGAAAAGTTGTTGGGTAGATAAAAAATTCCATGGAGTATTTCCTTCAAGAACCTGGCAGTATAACAGATATATCCAAATCTCAACTCCAGTAAATGACTCCTCTATTCATTATGAATATCGTATAGATAATGAATGGAATGGATTAGTTGAACTTCATATAGAAGGACGCTATACTCAAACCGACTATATGCGTTTTTTACGTTATTTACAGAAGCAGACAGAGACCAATCCAGATTTATCATGGCATCAATGGGGAAAATGTAAAGGACGATGCAGTATTGAAATTACAATCAATAATTGGGAGGACATAAAGAATGCATTCCAGAAGCTGATAATGTTTTTCGATCCGTTGCTGACAGATTGTATTGATAAATTCAATCTTCACAGAAAGAATGAGATTTCCAGTCCATATACACGGGAATTAGAGTTTAAAGAACTTACCAATTCTCAAGAAAAGGTCGTTTTGGAAACCAAAAATTTACAAGATTTATTTTCTTCCAATTTGGTTATTCCCGATTATCAGCGAACCTATTGCTGGGAAGATAAAAATGTTACAGACCTTTGGGATAATTTACTTGAAATGCCTCACAACAGTGACTATCATTTAGGATCTATCATCTTACAAAGAAGAACTGTGAATGATTGCACTCTTTACAACATAATTGATGGACAACAACGCCTTGTCACTTTAACGCTTATTATGCGCGAGTTAGGATATACGGGGCAGATGCCTTTGCTTAAACAAAAATTCATATCAAAAGACGCACGTCTCCATGTGGCCAATAACAAAGCACTGATTAGAACTCTCAATCAGAGGAATACAGACATAGCCATGTTGGAACGTCTGTCCCATCACCTGATTTTCTCTGTACTTATTCTTAATGACAGCAATCTTGATCTGGCATATACATTCTTCTCAAATCAGAATTCAAAGGGTGTATCGCTTTCAGACTATGATTTGCTAAAAGCGCACCATCTACGCTATCTAAACATTGAGGATCAGGCAGAGCATCTTGCTATGCGGTGGAATGATCTCTCATTAGAATGTGACAACAATGGAGATTATTATCTTACCCATACTTTGGGAGTACATCTTTTCAGATTAAGAAAATGGATGCGAAAGCATAATGTGGAGGAATTCCAGCCACGCAAGGTAAAAGAAGAGTTTTCGGCTGCCCGTATTATGTCAAGTATTCCTGCTTTTGGAGAAAAATTCTATTTCTATGAGAAAATCCAAGGTGGTTCGCATTTCTTTGCATACACTTCTATTTTTGTAGATAAATACAAGGAGTTTATCCGTACCAGGCAAATACAGCTACTAAGGAATCATCTTCAATGGGAATCTCATTGGAAATATGCCGATATTATAGAAAGCCTCATGTTCGGTTATTTTATAAAATTCGGGCATCAATATTTATCTGAAGCATTGTTCTGTATTGCCGGAATCATGGCGCAGCATAGATATAGTGCCACGCGTGCGATCTTTTATAAGATTCGTGAATTCGCAAAAGACTCAGAAATTATAATGATGATAGATCAGGCATCTTCGCCTACATTTTTTCTTGCCGAGGCCATTCCTTATATCAGGATTAGTGGATTGGAGCAAGAAGGTGACATCAAAGAGCGATTCTATAGATGTTTAAGACGTATCTTCTGTGAGCTGAATGATTTTTCGGATAAAACAATAATCGAAAAGAGAAACAATGAATATGGAGAATAAATATACGCCGGAACTTATTGCTACAAGTCAGTTTAAGTTTTCTATTCCGCTTTACCAACGTTTATTTGCATGGAAAAAGAAAGAGGTTATCAAACTTCTTTTTGATCTTAAAGAGCATTTTGCAAAGATGCCTGCCGATGAGCCATATTATCTCGGTATGCTTACTTGTATTGATATGAAAAATCATTATGACTTAATTGACGGTCAGCAACGATTTACTGTCATGACTCTTTTTGCCATCATTTTTAAGGAATATGATGATAAATGGTCCGGTTTCTTAATGGATGGTAATCGCCTTAATTTCATAGCGAGAAGCGATGATAAGGCATATATAAAGAGCAAGATCAAAGGTTATCCGACTAAAACGTATGTCAATAAGAATATGGAAGAGGGACTCGCCGCTATAACTGGTTTCTTAGAATCCAATTTTAATACTCAGGAGGAACGGATTGAGTTTGTGCAACAGGTTTTCACACGATTGACATTTTTCTTTTCTTACTTGCCATCAAGCTATCTTGCAGATACCACTTCGCTGAATAAATATTTTGAAGCGATGAATGCACAAGGAAAAGGACTAGAACAGCATGAGATTCTCAAAGTGCAACTGATGCGGGGAGAAAAGGAACAGGATTACTTGACGCATATTTGGAATCTGGCCTCCATGATGGATCATCCTATCATTGCGAAGGAAGAAAACCAAGACGAGGCTTGTTACCGTCAATTTTATGAAGAAGCTATAAGTCTTTGTCGTCAGAAACGATTTCATGAAGCTTTAGAAAAGTGCAGATATACGTCTCTCGATGACGAGGAGGAGTATTCTATAGATGTGATCCAACCTGAAAAAATAGAGTTTAAACAGAATAGCTATGAAGATGGTGAAAACAGTATTATATCATTTCCGGAGTTTCTTCTTTTGGTGCTTGATGTATGTACCGGCGGCGAGCAACCAGCCAGTCATTATCAACCGGATAAACTGATAGAGAAGTTTGATGCTCTGAAAACGCATTTCACTGCAGGGGAATTTTACGAAAAAATGCTTTATTACCGACTACTACTTGATTATTATACGATTAGAAGAGATATCAAGGATGGGCAGGGTAATTACAGTTTAATCCTGAAAGGTCCAAAGGATGATAATGATAAATTAAAGCAATACCAATCGATGCTTTACGTTTCAACGGAGGCTTTCTACAATTGGCTCAAACCTTATTTGAGAAAATTAGAGCAAGATGAACTCCAGTCCTGTGCAGAGATGCTCGCATTCCTTAAAAAAGAAGATAATGAACGTCACGGCGTATTACCTGCCAGAAAAGATCTTTCATATAAAGCATCCGGTAACATTAGGTACTGGTTTTGGCGTTTAGACTATTACCTTTGGGAACAGCGCAGCACTTTCTTCAATGAAGAAGAACAGAAGATTGTAGAGCACTATGTATTTCGAAGAAATCGTTCTATTGAACATCTGCATCCTCAAGACGAATCACACAATGAAGAATGGGAGGAAGAAGCTGTACATTCATTTGGCAATCTTGCCATGATTTCTCAAAGTTTCAATTCACAACAAAGTAATGACCATATACAAATAAAGTTTGCTCGAATCCATGAGCAAATCAGCAACAAATCACTGCAAAGCATTAAGATGTTTTTAATGTGTAAACTAGCTGACTTCAACTATCAAAATTGGACAATGAAATTAGCTAAAGAACACGAGGATAAGATGATTGAATTTCTAAAACAATCTTATGTTTGCGATATTATTCATTAATATCAGGAAAGAAAGTCGGATTTATATTATGTGAACAGGCAGAAAGAATAGCTATCTTCCTGCCTGTTACTTAATATGATTTGGTATTTAACCAACTACACTGTAAATTCTGATTTCGGGTTCTGCCTGAAAGAACGGTTTCAGTTCTACAACCACATCTTGATTAAATAAATCAGATTTTAAGTATCCCTCTGCTTCCGCTACAGATGCAAAACCATGAAGCACCTGCACATCGTCTTCTCTTACAAGTAATTGTTTGCTGACTGCACCGGTAATTGTATCCAAGAAAGGCTGACGATACTTTGTATATACTCCCGCAGCAGCGGATCTGTCGTTTTCACTTACTTTCATTGTAATTTCCAAGAAAGCACTTGCTTTTTTTTCTGTTGCCATAATTATCTTTATTTTTTAATTTAACACTGCAAAGTTAGAGCCATTCAGACTGCCGTTCAATGTGGATTAGAGAAAATATATGGTAAAATTGGGAATATATATTCATAGTTAAGAACGGCTTTCCCAAATTTACCATTGAATATCTTCTTTTTACCATTGCCATGAATGAACTACGCACTATCTTTGCACTCAATAAATTATAGAATATATGGCGCGAAACACTGTTTTTACTCAATATGATTTAGAAAAGGAGACTCCCGACGAAATACAATTCGAAATAATGGAGATGCCGGACTTCTTCCATAAAAACGGAGACGCCCCTAAACAGGCTCATATACATACATTCTACCAAATTATATGGTTTCAACAAGGTGCAGGCGTTCATTATGTCGATTTTAAAGAATATCCAATTACGGATAACACCTTATTCTTTATCTCACCTGGACAAATACACTATTTCGATGATAATAATAGTTCAAAAGGGATTATCATACACTTCAATGAAAGTTTCCTTTCAGACGAAGGGAGTAGTGAAAATGTATTTCTCAAGTACAATGTATTTAATGCCTTTGATGCTGTGCCATATTATAAAATCATGCCCAAAGATAGCCAACGGCTTGAGTATATTGCTGAAGAAATGAAATTAGAAAAGGAAAACATAAAGGCTTTTGCCCACAAAGATTACTTGAAATATTTAGTAAAAATGTTCTTGATATATGTGCAACGTACAGGTGAAAGAGGAACCGGTATTCCTTTGTGCATTAATAATTCTTCCAATCGCACTTTTGTACGGTTTCGACAAATATTAGAACATCATTACAGACAAATGCATACCGTTAAAGAATATGCCAACCATCTGAATGTATCAACCAAGACATTAACGAACTGCGTCTACGAGAGTTCTCATAGCACCCCTCTAAAGATTATCAATGAACGAATTATACTGGAAGCCAAGCGGCAACTTCTTCATTCTGATCTAAAAATTAAAGAAATAGGTTTTTACCTGGGATTTGAAGACCCTTCCTATTTCGTGAAGTTCTTTAAACGACAAACAGGTTATTTGCCAGCGGAATTCAGAGAATAATATAAAATCACTGATTATGAATATTGAATATCGAGAAACAAAAGATTTCACAGAAAAAGAAATAGAGGAGCTTTTTTTATCTGTCAATTGGCTGTCAGGAAAATATCCCAGTCGTCTTATAAAGGCATTAAAATCATCCTCTCTGGTGATAACGGCATGGGACGGAAGTAAGTTGGTCGGCCTTATCAGGGCTTTAGATGACGGAGAAATGGTAGCTTTCCTCCACTATTTATTAGTCCGTCCTGATTATCAGGGTAATGGAATTGCTGCCCAATTACTGACAATAACAAAAAAAAGATATAAAGACTATCTTTATATCAATATAATGCCTGATGAAAGACAGAATATCTCATTTTATCAAAGACATGGCTTTACTTTATTAGATGATGGCGCAGCAATGCAAATAAGACATCTTTAAAGTATTGACCTAACTGCGAGCAGCAATCACCTGAGATATTTTTTCAATAACCTTTTTGTATTCATTATCTGATTTATCGGCAGGTAATTCAAAGATAAAACTATCAGTTGCTCGCAAACTAAAGGCATTACCTTCTATAACCTCCAATTTCCATTGTTGCTCAATATATGTTTGAGTTGGGTAATAAAGAACAAGAAATAAAATACGACTATTGGATTTAGAAGCCAAATAATCTCTTAATAAGGCCAAGCGTTTATACTTGCGCCCGTCAGGACGTGGATAATAGTTTGTGAAACATTGCTCCGAGACAGGACTGGATAATGTGTGTTTCTTGAATTCAAGAATGCAAACCGCTTTATTATCTTCATTCAAAAGTAGAAGGTCTGCATCACCCGGATATAAACTATCTGTCTTAGACAAACTGCATTCTAACCTTGATGTACCATAAATAAGTCCTTTGGAACCTATTGAAACAGGACCTCCGGAATGAGACTTTATCAGCTCTTTAAATTCTGACAAGCTATATTTTTGAGGAGAAAAGCTATAATACCCTTCCTTGAAGGATAAAGAGACAATTATCAGTTCACTTCTGTCATTAGCCCAATCCAATTCATCATGGAATACAATAAATTGAACTTGCATATCATATTCTGTTGCGAACCGTCCTAGTCTGCATAGATAATCTTTGCCAAATTCTTTTTCCATTTCAGAATCCAACTTACCAATAAATTCATCATAAGTATAGGTAGGCAATAGTATTCTTTTAATCCAGACATAAGGGGAAATCCGATTGATCGCCCAATCAATGAAGAAATCGAAAGTCAACCCAAACGTATTAGACCCTGATAATAAATCATTGGACAGCCAATCCTCTGGTGAGCCACTTATTACATTTGTTTTAGCTAAACAAGCCCTATTGTCGCAACGTGCTAAGAATGTTTTCTGTAACATAAGCGTAGTTATCTTTATATTCAAAGTTTCAGAACTCTTACAAAGATACGATATAGATATGAAAGAACAGGTAGAATACAGAAATAATTCCATACAAATTCCCGCAATTCCTGTCAGAAAGAAGTAATTGCGGGAATTCTATATAAAATGCAGAAAGGTCACTCGCTATCGGGAGAGTTCCTCTATTTTGGATTTCAATGACTCAATCAGGACTTCCAACGGTATGCCGGTTCTCTCGCTCATCATTTTGATGGTGGCTTTAGGCAGTATAACTCGTGCCAAAGGCGACTTGAGCAACTTGAACTTAGGACTGATTTCTTCCATTCTGTCTTTCAGAAGAGGATATGCCGCCAACAAGTCTTTTAAAAGAGTGGCTGAAGTGATTTCTATTTTCGCAGATTCCTCTCCAGGCTTTTCGGCTGAGGATGGCTCCGTCTGGGCAAGGGTGTTAGTGTCATCCCAAGTAAGTAGTGTACGGGAACCTTCCAGACTTCTGATATGCGTACAGTCTTGCATCATTTCAAGTATGCCCCGGAATTTTCCGTTTTCATCTCTTACAGCCACGTAATAGATATACACGAAGAACCCCGGCTTGTTAATCCAGAATTCCGCGTGGTCTTGTTCACCACTTCTGAACTTTTCTATGATGTCCTCCACCACATGTACACTACTGCGGGGATGGCAGTTCTTGACATTACGCCCGATCACATTCTTACTGCGGGGAAAAACACGGTGTTTCGTATCGGAATAGAAACATACCAGTTCATTTTCGTCAACATAAGAAAGGTCAACGGGTAGATGGCGGTATATAAGATTGATTTGTTCCAGTGACAGCCGACCCGTAGCCACATCCAGCAGTTCATCTCCTCCTCCCCTGCCATAACCATACTTGTTCAGCAGTCCGGCCAGTTCCGCTGCAAATCCCGGCATTTCTCCTTTTTCTTTTTCTGCGGGTGTTGATGATGGTTTCTGTTGCAGATCTTCTCCAATCCAGGCAAATCCGATTTCACGGTCGCCGGATTTCATTTCTTCAAACTCTTCCGGGGAAATCATAACGATCGAAGTAGGATACAATACAGTTTCTTCTTTCTCCATCAGATCTCTTATATCGTAGACGATTGTCTGCTGGCATGCCATAAACTCATCATCACTGTCATTCTCCAATAAGATGCGCGCATCTCTTATCTCGTCACGAACAAAATCATCGAGCAGCCACATAGTGGTCGTAGGACGATCGAAGCCTTTCTTCTCAAGAACAGGGTACAACTGATTCTGCTTACGGGACAGATGTAATCGATAGGGAGTCAGTTTATCATAAAGTTCCAGCCACTGATTCTTGATGAGCGGATATTGTGCCAGTTCTTCAATTGAGGACAGGATTTTGCGCAACTCGTCATTTTCACGATAATAACACATGATGGGATGGTCGGGCGGCAAATCAGGACGCGACGTATCCATAATGCCATCAAAAAGTTCCAGCATACGCTGAATGTCTTCCTTACGGCACTCATCATCCTGTACTTCCTTCAGTTCCTGCTCCGCCAAAGCTATCTCATACGGTTTTAAAGTCACGACTTTCTCTTTAAGCATCTTTCGGGCTTCCTCAAGAGAAATTGTCCCACGGTTATAGGCATCCTTTATTTCGAGTACAAGCCTCAATTTCGCAAGGTCTGCCTCCGGTAAAAACGTCTTCATATTTTCCATACTCTCTCTTGTATTTATGTATTTTTATATAAAACAGATTCCCACACTCTTATTCCTGCCAAGCCCATGCTTTTTCATATCTTTTAATAACAATGGGCAAGGATAACGAAAAAGATTCATTCATCTCATTATTTCATATAATAAATTTGGGAGATAATCCTATTATTTCTACTTTTGACAGAAAATGACAATTTAAATATTTAATATGCAAACCATGGGTTCTACATCCAAAGATATAAAAGAGGAAGATAAACGATTGTTAGAAGGAGTCATACAAAAAAAGAAAAAACAGCAGAAAGACATCAAACCTTTTGTAAACAAAGTCATTCAGGGCGACTGTCTGAACATATTGCCATCCATTCCTGATAAATCCATAGATATGATACTTTGTGATTTACCGTATGGTACTACACAAAATAAATGGGATTCCGTGATTGATTTGCAGGCTCTTTGGGCTGAATACGAACGTATTATTAAAGACAATGGGGCGATCGTTTTAACCGCACAAGGTATTTTTACAGCCAAATTGATTTTAAGCAAGGAGAAATTATTCAAATACAAGATTACTTGGATCAAGTCAAAACCGACCAACTTTTTAAATGCCAAAAAACAACCGCTTCGTAAGCACGAAGATGTTTGTGTTTTCTATAAAAAACAGTCGGTATACAATCCGCAAATGACTAAAGGGGAAGCGTATGACAAGGGGGTCAGAAAAGATCAATATACAGGTAGTTATGGGGAGTTCAAGCCACAGCATGTAAAAAGTGATGGCGAACGTTATCCCAATGATGTGGTATTCTTTGAGGAGGATCATGACGACTTTGTATATGTGAAAACGGCTGAATCGGAAGGAGAAGTTTATCATCCGACACAAAAGCCTGTTGAATTGGGTAGATATTTAATCAGAACATTCTCTAACCCGGGGGATATCATTCTGGATAATGCTTGCGGAAGCGGCAGTTTCCTGCTGTCGGCCATTCTGGAAAACAGAAGATTTATCGGAATAGAAAAGAATGAAGATGTATTATTGCACAGGATACAGCCTACTGACTATATCAAGATTTGCATGGATAGGATTTCAGAAACACTAAAAAGAGAAGAAGTGATTCCATCGACTCGCAAACTTTTCAAAAAACCAATCACAAAATATCACACCTTAAACTATTTAGAAACGGATGCCACAAATCAACTATAATGAAAGAAGTTGGGCCATTGATGTCATTAGCGAAATCAATCTTTACCTGGCTAACAAAAGTTGGCATGTAAAAAGTGCCGGAGGAGAGAATACAATCAGAAATGAAAAATCGAGTTTATTTCCGGATGTGCTTATCTTCAAAGACTCTGCTAAAAAGATCATTTTGCAGGGGTGGGAACTCAAAATGCCTGATACTCCTATAACCGACACGGAATTAATAAACAACGCCAAGATAAAATCAGAGATACTGAACAATAATAGTTTTATTCTCTGGAATGTGACAAGTGCAGTTTTGTATGTTAAGAATGGGAATACATATTCTATCTTGAAATCATGGGATAGTATCGACCTTCATTCGCGTTCAGAGGTAAAAGAAAACGAGAATCTTTGGAAAGATCTTCTACATACCATCCTGGAAGATTTAAATGATTATTTCGAACATGGAGAAATAACAGAAAGTGGATCTTCCGAGATATTGGCAATTGATAAAATAATCGATATCGTTCTCGAAAATATAGACTCGACAGCAGAAAACATAAAAGAGAAAATAAAAAGTAGTGCAGTACTCGATGCGCAAATAGATAATTGGTGGCTCTCTTCTGCAGCAGAATATGGATTTAGCTCGCAAGCTAAAAAAGACGTTAAGCATAAACTGCCCACTCTATCAAAGGTTATATTGACCGACTGGTTTTTCAAGATTATTTTTGGCAATATTATCAAACGGCATTTCAATGAGGCAAAGATTATTGAAACGATTACTTTCGATACAACTGTCAGTGAAGCCCTGCAAATAATTGCCAACATCTCGGAACACTGTAATTTTTGGAATATTTTTGGGAATAATATCGCAAATGAATTAGTATCTGATAATGCATGGAAGCAGCTAGTTCAATTAAATGTATTTCTTTCAAACCTTAATATTGAAGGGGTTGATATTCAAATCTTGCAAAACTTACTGCAATCGTCCATCGCCTATGCCAAAAGAAAAGTGGCCGGACAATTTGCGACTCCTCCTCAACTAGCCGATTTATTAACAAGGCTAACAATAGATAAGAAAGGTGGAATTACCTTCGACCCTTGTTGTGGAACGGGAACTATTATTAAGCAGGCTTATTCTCTTAAAGAAGAATATGAAATTAGTCAAGAGCAAATTATTGAGAGTATCTGGGCTTCGGACAAACATTCGTTTCCCATCCAGCTATCAACACTGACTTTATCCAATCCTGGCAATATTGGAAAAATTCTGCATATCTTCAGGTCGGATGTAATTGAGTTGCACGCAGGACAAACTATTGTATTTAAAGATCCCAATAATGGAAATCAAGTAGAAAAGCAACTGCCTAAGGTAGATTATGTCATATCTAATCTTCCTTTTATAAGAGAGAAAGAGATCAAAAAGCTCAATCCGAATATAAAGGAAATCAATAAATTAATCAAGGAACAGACTAAAGCGAAAAAGACACTAAGTAAAAAGAGTGATATATTTGCATATATTCCTTTCTACTTGTACGACATTATCTCAGACAATGGAAAAATTGGACTAATACTTTCTAATGCATGGCTTGGAACAGACTATGGAGAAATATTCTTAGAGTTGATTCAAAAATATTTCAATATTGACTGTGTTGTTATTTCCGGAAAAGGACGATGGTTCAATAATGCAAAGGTTGTCACCACATTATTAATAGCAACCAAGAGGGAGATTTCTGATCCGGTAAATTTAGACAGGAGAATTTCTTTCTGTACATTAAAAGAGAAACTTGAAAACATAGCAGATATTAAGAAATTAAGTAGTGAAATCATTCTTAATAAAGAGTCTGATTGGGTCAATATTCAATCCTATTCAATAAATGAAATCAAACAATTGGAAAATATCGGAATCCCATGGTCCGGATATTTTGCTAATTTGAATTGGTTGCCTACGATAGCCGAGAAGCTTATTGACTCTAAAAAGTTTTTCGATTTTATACGTGGAGAAAGAAGAGGTTGTAATCGTATGTTTTATCCTGCAAAAGGACACGGAATAGAAGATGAATATATTGAGCCTGTTCTAAAAAACTTAAAGAAAGCACCTTCATTCATTGCAACTAGTCAGACGCAGGCTTTCTGCTGTTCAAAAAGTATCGAAGAACTCGAAACTTTAAATCATACCGGGACTCTGAATTGGATAAGATCTTTTGAAAACCAAATGGATAAAACAAACAAGAAGCTATTACCTATAGCTTTACGTAAACCAAATATGTTTTGGTATGAAATGAGCACAAAAAACATGGCAGATTTTGTCGTTAATATTAATTTCGACAAAAGTTTATTTATAGCCATGCTTGATAAACGTTCTTTCTTCGATCAACGGATGATTGGCTTTTCAATAAAGGAACAGTACAAAGATGAAAACAAAATTTTCCTACTTGCATTACTGAATAATATTTTGAGTATGTTTTTCATTGAGAGTTTCGGATTTGGCAGGGGACTGGGAGCACTTGACCTTAGAGAAACTAAGTTCAAGAAGGCTTTCAAAGTTCTCAATCCGGAGTTACTGTCTGATGCGCAAAAGAAAGAAATCATAGAAGCATTTCAACCTATTTTCAATAGAGACAGATTACCTCTTGAAAAGGAATTAGAACAAAAGGATAGAATCGACTTTGAACTGACATTATTAAGAATCTATGGATTGGAAAAGTATTATGATACAATAAAGCAGACTTTATTGTATCTGTATAAAATAAGATTTGCAGTCAAAGAGAAAAAGCGTAAAAAGGTATAGAAAAAGAGGGTGTACAAGCACCCTCTTTTTCTATACTCTTTTATCCTACAATACTCTTTATATAATCAGACGGACATACATGATAGAAGTCTTTGAATTTCTTTCCAAAGTATTTAGCATCACAATAGCCCAGTATACCTGCAATATCCGAAATGCTGTACTGCCGGGAGGCCAGCAATTTAAGTGCTTTGTCCATTTTGAATGAATTGATATAGTTTTCGGGAGGGTTGCCGGTAATCTCTCTTATCTTATTATAAAAAGCAGTACGACTCATGCCTATATCAATGCTTAATTTATCTATTGTATATTTATCAGTAGAGAGATTTTTCTCCAGGATTTTATTGACTTTATCCATAAATTTCCGATCAGCATTTTCTGTTTCTATTTCAGCTTTTGTGGGGATCATCGGAGAAATGGCATCTGACAGAAACAGTCTGATCCGTTCGCGTAAGACCATGCGGTTTTCGACAAGCATACGTATGTCTGCCCTAAGTTTACAAATGCTTTCCGTACGTAATCCCAGACGGTCTGCCCCACTCCCCAAATGTGACAAATAGCTTTCGTTATCAAAGGCTCTTAATAGAAGAATGATTGGTATGTATCCTATCGTTTTATCTTCCTTAATTTGAGTGCTAAGTATATCTCCGCTTATTCCATTCACATTGTCGTCAATAATGATAGCATCAGGATTTTGACTGATAGCCGTATCCATCAGCAGCTCCGGATTATCAAGAACAGAGATCTGAAAATAGCGTGATAAGGTTTTCTTTAAATAATCACTAAATAACTTATCTGCCATTACTAATAGGATATGGGAAGTTTCTCTCGTTTTAGTATTTTGTTTATTACTCTTAGGATTCTCGCAGGAGTCATTTGTTGGCGTCTTCGTTTTTGTAGAAGGATGTCTCAACACCGGGCATGACTGATTCAGGCAATGGCAGTCTGTCGGAATGACGATTTGGAAAGTAGCTGCTTTACCATGTCTGCATCCGGTTATTTTTCCACCATGCAGACGGATGATTTTTCTTACCGTCCATAAATCACTATATCCATACACAGGAAATATAATAGGAATAAAGGGGAACATTTTCTCTGTTCTTTGCCCGGCTATTTCATTATTGCTAATCTGCAACTGCCAGGAATTCATTGTGTGGGTTACGTTGATCGATATGCAACAGCCTGACTCGGAAATCAAAATCATCTTGTTGATAAGGTGCTGAAGTGCTGCAGTCATTATGTTTTCGTTTATCCTGCAACTGACGCAATCCGAACATTCACCAACAGTCAGCTGTATCTGGCGGGAATTGGCATAAGCCCGGCATTGATTGACAATGGAAGTAACATAAGTGGAAAGTTCCAAATTTACCGTTGACGTTTTAGGAGGAATTCTCTTAGTTACTTTATTGAGAGTTGCAATATTCTGGTTACAATATATGATACATTCGGCATATCCCAGTGCTTCTTCCACTTGTTGGGAAAGAGGTTCAGGGAGGTTGCCAGTTTTGAGTTCTTCCAATTGATTCCGCAGCAATATTAACGGTGTATGTGCTGTATGGAGCATGTTCATGGCAATCTTAAATTTTTCATGCGATAATAGCTGCACATTGTATTCTATTATAAGATACGCAAATAGAATCACAAACAGTCCAATACCGAAACTTTCCACAGGGACCGCATATCCAAGCAACGACAAATCGGGTAAAATGATGCCAATAGTTTGTTTGCTGTTTACTAAATTGGCTCCAGGATCTGCAGAGAATAAAGCTCGGAAGCTTACTAATAAATTCAGGTAACAATCATTCATACTAATATCGGATTTGATTAATATTTTACACCTTTAGTAAAACACGCCTGATAATCTTTTAACGTGCTTAAAATCCGATGCAAGTATAAACTTTTCAACGTACACACAGGAGGTGGTTTCCAACAAAAACAATGGGTGTTTTCTATCAAAAATGGTAACAATATCTTTTGTTACCGAAATATTAAGGGGATATACGATCAAGTCTTCATTTTACCCAATCGTCCCCAGTTAGTTAATTATTTTCATTAGAAATAACACGGTCATAATATCATAAAAGTTAATTGAATCATCAAAACAATAGAGTATATTGAATTATAAAGCTACGTATATAATTAGAAAATTATATATGTAAGTGAGTATCATTTAATCATAAGGAATATATATATTACAGGAATACCTCATCATACAATGGAATGTTCTTCGCATCGTAGACATGAGTGACTGCAAATACATCGTCTTTCTTAATTAGTAACCAGTCTCTGTCCTGGTCGTCCATATTCGTATGGATAAGGGTAAACAGGCCTTTGAGCTTATGACCATGTAATTTGAATTCAAGTATTCCGTTTTTAATGGCAGCGGAAATGTTACGATTATTACCGACATAAGCATAGGTTCCACTATCCCATATTTCCACTGTACCTGCTCCATAGTTGCCTTCGGGTATAACTCCCTCAAAATGTGCGTAACTCAAAGGGTGATCTTCTACCTGTATGGCCAGTCTTTTATCTTTCGGATTCATGGAAGGGCCTTTAGGAACTACCCAGCTTTTCAACACTCCATCCACTTCCAGACGGAAATCGAAATGAAAATGACTGGCTTCATGCTTTTGGACAACAAAAACAGGTATCCGGCTTGGAGTTTCCACGGTATCCGCCATCGGTTCGGGAGTCTCACTGAATTGTCTTTTTGCCTGGTACTCTTTGAGGTTACTAAAAGAGGGATCTACCTGCTTTTCTACCATCTTTATACTTTTTCCTTCATCGGGAGAATTCTTTGCCATAATCTGTATTTTTTCAGGTGAATAAAAAAAACGAATGATTCATTGTCACAACAATCAGCATATCTGTTTGTTGCCGGAATTCATCTATTTTAATGGCTTTAAAACCGTATTTAAGTTTGCTAACTTATTTTTCTACTCGTTTTCACCCTTCTCCCAGGAATGTATCCCCCAATTATCATGTATTATGTTTGTTTATAGCAAAAAAGCGGGTAAATATGTAACATAGCACATATTTACCCGCTTTCTGCAAAGATCTAATTTCTTACTTGCCGGAAATTGAGTCTTTCTTGCCTTGCTTATTTACAATAGAAGGATTTCCTTTATATTCAATATCTCCGCTGCCATTGGCTTTTGCGTCCAACTGTTTGGAAGCGTAACAAGATATATCACCGGAACCTGAAACGGTAGCAACTACATTAGTAGCAGTCAACTTGTCGGCACTGATATCGCCGGAACCATTCACAGTCAGCATAGCCATTTGAGTAGAACCTTTCATTTCCACATCGCCGGAACCGCTAACTATCGTTTTTACAGTGGTGGCCTTCACATTCTTCACGTTAATATCTCCACTACCTTTTACAAAAGCAGAAAGATTGGTATATTGCAGATTTTCGGCTTCAATATCTCCGGAACCTGTTATATTCAGATTTAAATCAGCTCCTTTGAGGGTACCTTTCAGATATACATCGGCCGATCCTTTAATATCTACATCATCCAATGAAGGAGAAGAGGCAATCACTTTCAACCGGCGTTCTCCGCTAAGAATCTTAACGCCTTTCTTTATATTTACCTGCAGCACTCCATTTACTGTAGATACTTCCAACAGGTCAACCAGATTATCTGAGCCATATATAGAAACTGTTGTTTTAGAATCACTACTCTGACGATACTCAACGTCGGGACTACCCAGAACTCTGATTGAACTGAAATTACTCACGTTATTCAGTTCTTTCGTGATATATTTCTTACTAGGAGTAACAGTCTGTGCCTGTATTCCTGTAAAGCACAAGAACATCAGCACCACTAGCATAGATGTAACATTAAAACTTTTCATAATTTCTTCTTATTAAATATTCTACTGACAAATATAGGAAGTATATTTCAATTTACAAGAAAATAGTTATCTTTGAAACAGAATCATTGTGAATATGCAACCAAAAGAGACGATTATATTTAAATATTCCGACATCATCTTCAGTTTTCTAGTGAATGATGACACGGTATGTACTCATAAAGCTGTATCGCATTTGCTGATCTATGTGTATTCGGGAAAGATGTCGATCACGGAGCAAGGGGATGAACTGACTGTGACTGCCGGGGAATGTGTGTTTATCCGCCGGGACCACAAGGTGGTGATTACTAAAGGACCTTATAATGGAGAGCAGTACAAAGGAATCACGATGCAGTTCAACCGGGATTTCCTGATTAAACACTACAAAGCATTGGATAAAAAAGAGATATGCGCACAGCTCGCTCCATTTCAAAATTCGGTTGTAAAATTATCCAAGTCTGCAGATATTGACAGTATATTCCTGTCGATGATTCCTTATTTTGACTCTTCCAACAAGCCAAATGACGAATTGATGAAGCTAAAACTGCAGGAAGGGTTGCTTACTCTCCTTTATATGGATAAGAGCTTCTACCCTACTCTGTTTGATTTTACAGGACCTTGGAAGATTGATATCATCAATTTTCTGAACGAGAATTATATGTATGATTTGTCCATAGGTGAAATTGCTTTATACACCGGACGCAGTCTTGCCACTTTTAAAAGGGATTTCAAAAAGATCAGCAATTTATCTCCCCAGAAATGGATTATGCAAAAGCGCCTGAATGTGGCATACGAGAAAATAAAAGAGGGTGGCGAAAAGATTGCGGATGTATGTTTTGATGTCGGTTTCAAGAATAGATCACATTTCACTACTGCATTCAAAAAGCAGTTCGGTTTTACGCCGACACATTAAGATCTTTTTCATATTGAGCTTTTCAGAAAAGGACATTTGAGCCAAAGGGAAAAACTGTTAGATTCTATCCTCCGTATCTTTGCATCAGTAAAAAGTACGAATAATAATAGAATCTAAAAACTATCTACAATGAAGAAGAATGTAACTTTCAAGAATCGCGCTATCAATATGGCGGGGAATCTTTATTTACCCAATGATTTCAGTGATAATAAGAAGTATGCAGCTATCGTCTGTGTACATCCCGGAAGTAGCGTAAAAGAACAGACTGCGGGCATTTATGCCGGAAAACTGGCAGCACATGGGTTTGTAACTCTTGCTTTTGATGCTTCTTATCAGGGAGAAAGTGGCGGAGAACCTCGATATATTGAGGAACCGACTGCACGTGTGGAGGACATACGAAGTGCAGTGGATTATCTGACAACGTTGGAATTCGTTGATCCGGATCGTATTGGAGTATTAGGTGTTTGTGCCGGAGGCGGCTACTCTGTAAATGCAGCCATGACAGAGCATCGTATCAAAGCAGTAGGTACAGTGGTAGGTGCCAATATAGGCAGAATATATCGTGAAAATAATCCTATTCAAACATTGGAGGCAATCGGTAAGCAGCGTACAGCGGAAGCTAATGGTGCAGAGCCTATGATTATCAATTGGACACCAAGTAGCCCTGAAGAAAGGGAGAAACAGGGAATAACGGATATAGATATCGTGGAAGCTGTAGAGTACTACAGAACACCCAGAGGAGAATATCCCACATCCTGCAACAAACTTCGTTTTGTCAGCATGGCATCCGTCTTGGCGTTTGACGCTTTCAACCTGGTAGAACAATTGTTGACACAGCCTTTGCAAATCATAGTTGGCGATAAACAAGGGGCATTCGGCTCATACAAAGACGGACAGGAACTTTATCGACGGGCAACTTGTGAAAAGGATTTGTTGGTTATAGAGGGGGCCAGTCATTACGATTTGTATGACATTCCTAAGTATGTGGATCAAGCTGTCAAAAAGTTGACAGAGTTTTATGGAAAGCATTTGAAATAATAACATTCCAAATTTCTAAATAGAGACTCTCTAAATTTATTTTAGAGGGTCTTTTCTTTTATTCGTTTCCATAAGTGTTCTTTTTATTAAATAACTTTCCATTGTCATAACTTCTTTTGCCTACATACTAGGTACAAAATTCCCTATTAAACGTCCTTTTATAAAAGTATAAAAGCAGTTAGATGGAAATGAATAAAAAGAGATTAATCGGGTATTTGTTTGTACTGATGTCTGTGGGCTGCATTCATGCGCAGGAAACGAATGTGTCTGCACAAGAATATAAACTATGGTATGACTGCCCGGCACAGGTATGGACAGAAGCACTACCTTTGGGAAATGGACGTCTGGGAGCCATGGTTTATGGGACACCAGGGACAGAACAAATACAACTAAACGAAGAAACGATCTGGGCAGGACGCCCCAATAACAATGCTAATCCGGACGCGCTGGAGTATATTCCCAAAGTGCGTGAACTTGTTTTTGCCGGAAAATACCTGGAAGCACAGACTCTCGCTACAGAAAAGGTGATGGCAAAGACGAATTCCGGAATGCCGTATCAAAGTTTCGGTGCTTTGCGAATTGCCTTTCCCGGTCATACCCGTTATTCCAACTATTATCGGGAGCTAAGTCTGGATTCAGCCCGTGTGATAGTGCGTTATGAAGTAGACGGAGTGCAATATCAACGCGAAACGATTACTTCATTTACCGATCAGGTAGTAATGGTGCGACTGACTGCCAATCGTCCCGGACAAATTACATTTAACGCTCAACTGACTTCGCCTCACCAGGATGTAATGATCGCTTCTGAAGAAGGAAACTGCGTTACTCTTTCAGGAGTATCCTCCTTGCATGAGGGATTGAAAGGGAAAGTGGAATTTCAAGGCAGATTGACTGCTAAAAATAAAGGTGGAGAAATAGCTTGTGCCGATGGGATACTTTCTGTAGAGAAAGCCGACGAAGCAATCGTCTATGTATCTATTGCAACTAATTTCAATAATTATCAAGACATCACCGGTAATCAGATAGAACGGGCAAAGAACTATTTGGAGAAAGCAATGGTTCATCCATTCATCGAATCGAAGAAGAATCACATTGATTTCTATCGGCAATACCTGACACGCGTTTCTCTCGATTTAGGAAAAGACCAATATGCAAATGTGCCAACCGATAAGCGTGTGGAAAATTTCAAGAACACCAATGATGCCCATCTGGTTGCCACTTATTTCCAATTCGGACGTTACCTGCTGATCTGTTCTTCCCAACCGGGAGGACAGCCCGCCAACCTGCAAGGAATCTGGAATGATAAATTATTCCCTTCCTGGGACAGCAAATATACTTGTAATATCAATTTGGAAATGAATTACTGGCCTTCGGAAGTAACAAATCTAAGTGAGTTGAATGAACCGTTATTCCGCTTGATAAAAGAGGTTAGCGATACAGGAAAAGAGACGGCTAAGGTTATGTATGGAGCCAACGGATGGGTATTACATCATAACACGGATATATGGCGCATCACAGGGGCGGTTGATAAAGCTCCTTCAGGTATGTGGCCCAGTGGTGGTGCATGGCTTTGCCGACATCTCTGGGAACGTTATCTATACACCGGAGATATTGAGTTTCTGCGTTCTGTTTACCCGATACTGAAAGAGTCTGGACGTTTCTTTGATGAAATCATGGTGAAAGAGCCGGTACACAACTGGTTGGTAGTCTGCCCCAGTAATTCACCGGAGAATGTACATTCGGGGAGTAATGGGAAAGCCACAACAGCTGCCGGATGCACCATGGACAACCAATTGGTCTTCGATCTTTGGACAGCAATTATATCTGCTTCTCAAATACTGGACACAGATCAGGAATTTGCCACTCACCTGGCCCAACGTCTCAAAGAAATGGCTCCTATGCAAGTAGGACACTGGGGACAACTACAGGAATGGATGTTCGACTGGGATGACCCGAAGGATGTACACCGCCACATTTCTCATTTATACGGACTATTCCCCAGCAATCAGATTTCTCCTTATCGTACTCCTGAATTATTCGATGCAGCACGTACTTCTCTGATTCATCGCGGAGACCCGTCGACCGGATGGAGCATGGGATGGAAAGTTTGCCTCTGGGCACGCCTTCTTGATGGTGACCATGCTTACAAACTGATTACAGATCAGTTGACTCTTGTGCGCAATGAGAAGAAAAAAGGAGGCACCTATCCTAACCTGTTCGATGCGCATCCGCCATTCCAGATTGATGGAAACTTCGGTTGTGCCGCAGGTATTGCAGAAATGTTGATGCAAAGTTACGATGGTTTTATTTATCTGCTTCCTGCACTTCCTACCGTCTGGCAGGAAGGTTCTATCAAAGGAATTATTGCACGTGGAGGTTTCGAGCTTGATTTGAGCTGGAAAAACGGAAAAGTAAGCCGTTTGGTTGTGAAATCTCATAAGGGAGGTAACTGTCGCTTACGTTCACTCAACCCATTAACAGGCAAGGGGCTGAAGCGTGCCAAAGGTGAAAATCCGAATCCTCTTTATGCTGTTCCCACTATTCCCGAACCATTGATTAATGAAAAGGCAAACCTGAATAAGGTGGAAATTGCAGAAACTTACATCTATGATCTGCCTACCAAAGCAGGGCAAGAATATATATTGATTGGAAAATAATAACTCGACCGATATGAACAAAAACTTATTAAAACTGATGGTGGCTTGTGGAACGGTTTGTTTCCTGGCATGCACAGCACCTCAAAAAGTAGAAACGGAAAAATGGAGTGAACGCATGGCACGCTCCGAAATGAAACGTTTCCCCGAACCCTGGATGATTGAAAAAGCTAAGAAACCACGTTGGGGATATACCCACGGACTGGTAGTGAAATCCATGTTGGAAGAATGGAAACATACCGGAGATAGCACATATTATGATTATGCCAAGATCTATGCGGATAGCTTGATCGATGCCGACGGGTGTATCAAAACCATGAAATATCTTTCATTCAATATTGATAACGTCAACGGCGGAAAGATTCTTTTTGATCTTTATGCACAGACCGGAGACGAACGTTACAAAATTGCCATGGATACTTTGCGCAAACAAATGACAGAGCAGCCCCGCACCAGTGAAGGAGGGTTCTGGCATAAATTGAGATACCCTCATCAAATGTGGCTGGACGGAATCTTTATGGCTTCTCCCTATCTGGTTCAATATGGGGCCACTTTCAATGAACCGGCTTTATTTGACGAAGCGAAGAAACAGATTCTTTTAATAAATAGTAAGACTTATGATCCTGCAACAGGATTGTATTATCACGGATGGGATGAAAGCCGGGAACAGAAATGGGCAAACCCCGAAACGGGTTGCTCTCCTAATTTCTGGAGTCGCAGTATCGGATGGTACGGAGCGGCTATCGTAGATGTACTGGACTTCCTGCCACAGGAAACTGCCGGACGCGATAGTATTATACAGATTTTGCAAGGATTGGCAAAAACGATTGTTAAATATCAGGATCCTCAATCAGGAACCTGGTATCAGGTGACCGATCAGGGAGCACGGGAAGGTAATTATCTGGAGTCATCTGCTACTGCCTTGTTTGTCTACACTCTCGCCAAAGCTATCAATAAAGGATATCTTGGCAACGAATATATCGAACCGACAAAGAAAGCCTTTGATGGAATGGTAAAGACATTCACCCGTCTTGAAGAAGATGGTAGCTATACAATCACTAACTGCTGTGCAGTGGCAGGATTGGGCGGAGACTCGAAAAGATACCGTGACGGCTCATTTGAATATTATATCAGTGAACCGATCATAGAGAATGATCCGAAATCGGTCGGTTCATTTATTCTGGCTGCTATTGAATACGAGAAACTCACCACAAAGTAATAAACTAAAAACGATAAAATACAATGAGAAAATTCAAGATTCTTCCTATCTTATTGCTGTTGCTAACTTTAGTTATCCCGGCAGCGGCACAGAAGAAAACGCAAAAGACGTACATTCCCTGGAACAACGGAAAGCTTGTAGTTTCTGAAGAGGGACGTTACCTGAAACATGAAAACGGTGCTCCTTTCTTTTGGTTAGGCGAAACGGGATGGTTATTACCCGAACGCTTGAACCGGGATGAAGCCGAATATTATCTGGAACAATGTAAACGCCGCGGATATAATGTGATTCAGGTTCAAACATTGAATAATGTTCCGTCTATGAATATCTACGGACAGTATTCGATGATTGACGGATATAACTTCAAAAACATCAATCAAAAAGGTGTATACGGTTATTGGGATCACATGGATTATATTATCCGTACAGCAGCAAAAAAGGGTTTGTATATTGGTATGGTCTGTATTTGGGGAAGTCCTGTGAACCGGGGTGAAATGACTGTTGACCAGGCAAAAGCATACGGTAAGTTTCTGGCAGAACGTTATAAGGACGAACCGAACATTATCTGGTTTATCGGCGGAGACATCCGTGGCGATGTGAAAACCGCTGAATGGGAAGCTCTGGCCACTTCTATCAAAGCTATCGACAAGAATCACCTGATGACATTCCATCCGCGTGGAAGAACAACTTCTGCTACTTGGTTTAACAATGCTCCCTGGTTGGATTTCAACATGTTTCAAAGCGGACATCGCCGCTACGGACAACGTTTCGGAGACGGTGATTATCCTATCGAAGAAAATACGGAAGAAGATAACTGGCGTTTCGTAGAGCGTAGCTTGGCCATGAAGCCTATGAAACCTGTGATTGACGGTGAACCGATTTACGAAGAAATTCCTCATGGCCTGCATGATGAGAATGAATTGCTCTGGAAAGACTATGATGTACGCCGGTATGCTTACTGGTCGGTATTTGCCGGTTCTTTTGGACATACATACGGTCATAATTCTATCATGCAATTTATCAAACCGGGTGTAGGTGGTGCTTATGGCGCTAAAAAGCCTTGGTATGAAGCACTGGATGATCCGGGTTACAATCAAATGAAGTATCTGAAAAACCTGATGCTGACTTTCCCGTTCTTCGAACGCATACCCGATCAGTCTGTCATCGTAGGACAGAATGGAGAACGCTATGACCGCGCCATTGCTACACGTGGTAATGATTATCTGATGGTATACAACTACACCGGACGTCCAATGGAAGTTGATTTCAATAAAATTAGCGGTGCGAAAAAGAATGCCTGGTGGTATACTACGAAAGATGGTAAACTGGAATACATCGGAGAATTTGATAACGGAGTGCACAAATTTCAACATGACAGTGGTTATTGCAGTGGAAACGATCATATCCTGATTGTAGTGGACAGCAGTAAAAACTATATGGAAAAGGACTGGACAGAGTTACCAGACCGGCAAGGTGCCGGAGCCTAGTTTCCATTCGGTGCCAAAGTAAGCAATTACTCTTTTTATATAACTTATGCTCATGAATAAAAGAATATTTATATTATTCCTATTTTCTCTTCTGCTCTTTACCGGGTCCATATACGCAGCCATAGGTATCACTGACCTGCGAACAGAACAGTTGAAAAATCCGGCAGGTATTGATGTGCGCCAACCTCGATTGAGTTGGCGCATCGAATCGAATGAACAGAATGTGATACAAACTGCGTATCACATTCTTGTTGCATCTACCCCGGAGCTATTGGAACAAGGAAAAGGGGATATCTGGGATTCAGGAAAGATTGAATCTGATGCTTCCCAATGGATCGCTTATCAGGGAAAAACGCTAAAGCGTAATGCTCCCTACTATTGGAAAGTGAAAATCGACACCAACAAGGGGACAACAGACTGGAGTACTCTGGCTTTCTGGACTACAGGACTATTTAATGAAGCAGATTGGCAAGGGCAATGGATCGGTTTGGATAAAGCTGCTCCGGGAGACAGCGAAACACAATGGAGCCGCTTGGCAGCTCGCTATCTCCGCAAAGAATTTGCATTGAAGAAAGAAGTGAAACGTGCCACTGTGCACATCGCCGGAATGGGATTGTATGAACTGTTTATCAACGGACAACGTATCGGCAATCAAGTTCTGGCTCCTGCTCCTACCGACTATCGGAAAACGATTCTGTACAACACCTATGATGTCACATCGTTGCTTCAAACAGAGAATGCTATTGGAGTAACTCTCGGAAATGGTCGTTTCTATACGATGCGCCAAAACTATAAACCGTATAAGATACCTACTTTCGGCTATCCTAAGCTTCGGTTGAATCTGATTGTGGAATATGCAGACGGCAGCAAAGAAACGATTGCTACAAACACTACCTGGAAATTGACTACTGACGGTCCTATTCGTAGCAATAATGAATACGATGGTGAAGAGTACGACGCCCGTAAAGAGTTAGGAAACTGGACTCAAACCGGGTATGATGATAAAAGCTGGATGCCGGCACAACGTGTGAGCATTCCTTCGGGAACATTACGTGCGCAAATGATGCCGGGTATGGAAGTCACAGAAACGTTGAAACCTGTTTCCATTAAAAAGCTCGGCAATAAATATATCTTGGATATCGGTCAGAATATGGCAGGATGGGTACGTTTCCGAGTTAAAGGACAGGCTGGTGACAGCATCCGCCTCCGTTTCGCAGAAAGTCTGCAAAGCAACGGTGAACTTTACACCAGAAATTTCAGGGATGCCCGTTCTACAGATGTGTATGTTGTCAGTGGACGTGAAACAAAAGATGCTACCTGGGCACCTCGTTTTATCTATCATGGATTTCGCTATGTAGAAGTTAGTGGTTATCCGAATGCGAAGGCTGAAGATTTCGTTGCCGAGGTAGTAGAAGATGAAATGGAACATACCGGAACTTTCAGCTGTTCTGACGAGACTCTGAATAAGATTATCCGTAATGCATTCTGGGGAATCCGGAGTAATTATAAAGGTATGCCGGTAGACTGTCCACAACGGAATGAGCGCCAACCATGGTTGGGCGACCGTACCATGGGGTGTTGGGGAGAGAGTATGCTTTTCGATAATTATGCAATGTACACCAAATGGACGCGTGACATTCGCGAAGCACAACGGGAAGACGGCTGTATTCCTGATGTGGCCCCGGCATACTGGAATTATTACTCGGATAATGTGACCTGGCCTGCCGCTTTACCTATGGCCTGCGACATGCTTTTCACAAATTTTGGAGACAAACGTCCGATCGAGGAGAATTATCCGGCTATCAAAAAATGGGTATCTCATATCCGCGAATACTACATGACAGAGGAATATATCATCACCAAAGATAAATATGGTGACTGGTGCGTTCCACCCGAATCATTGGAGTTAATTCACAGTAAAGACCCATCCCGCAAGACTGATGGAGATTTGATCGCAACCGCCTATTATCTAAAGGTGTTACAACTGATGCACCGCTTTGCAAGTCTGCAAGGGCTGAAAGCTGATGCAGAAGAATGGGAAGATTTGGAACATCGCATGAAAGATGCATTCAATGCTCGTTTTTTGCATGTAAAAGAAGGTACCTCTCCCGTACCGGGGCATGCCTTATATCCGGATAGTATTTTCTATGGCAACAACACGGTTACTGCCAATATTTTGCCACTTGCTTTCGGACTGGTTCCTAAAAATCAGATCAATGCAGTAGCCCAAAATGCTGTAGCTTCTATTATTACGACCAACAAAGGACATATAAGTACCGGAGTAATTGGTGTGCAATGGTTATTACGTGAATTAAGCCGCCGTGGACATGCCGATGTAGCTTATTTACTGGCTACCAATAAAACATATCCTTCCTGGGGATATATGGTTGAAAAAGGTGCTACCACTATTTGGGAATTATGGAATGGTGATACAGCCAATCCTGAAATGAACAGTGGTAATCACGTGATGCTTTTAGGCGATTTATTACCTTGGTGTTTCAATAATCTGGCAGGTATTCGTGCAGACCGCTGGAAGTCCGGTTACAAACATATCGTTTTCCAACCGGCTTTTGAAATCCAGGAATTAAGCAATGTAGATGCATCATACATGAGTATCTACGGGAAAATAACCAGTCGGTGGGCAAAGACTCCTACTCATCTGGAATGGGACATCGAGCTTCCTGCCAATACAACAGGCGAAGTACACCTACCAGATGGACGGAAGGAAAAGATCGGATCGGGAAAATATCACTTCAGTGTAGACATCCCCACCCGGAATACGGCTATTCTAAGTGATGAATTCCTGTACGAAAAAGCTTCTTTCCCCGAATGTCACGGAGCTACGATTGTAGAACTGAAGAACGGTGATCTCGTAGCCTCTTTCTTCGGAGGAACCAAAGAACGCAATCCGGATTGTTGCATCTGGGTATGTCGTAAGCCGAAAGGTTCCAAAGAATGGACTGCCCCAAAACTTGCCGCTGACGGTGTGTTCTCAATCAAAGATTCACAAGCTGTATTGGCTGGAATCGATTCAACTTGTACACCTGTGAAAGATGAGAAAGGAAAACTTATTGCCCGCAGAAAAGCTTGTTGGAATCCGGTTCTTTTCCAGATTCCCGGAGGTGACTTGATTTTATTCTATAAAATAGGTCTGAAAGTGAGTGATTGGACAGGATGGCTGGTTCGTTCACGTGACGGAGGAAAGACTTGGAGCAAACGTAAACCGCTTCCGGAAGGTTTTCTTGGACCTATTAAGAATAAGCCGGAATATATCAATGGACGTATCATCTGCCCTTCCAGTACGGAAGGAAGTAACGGATGGCGTGTCCACTTCGAGATTTCCGATGATAAAGGCAAGACCTGGAAGATGATAGGTCCACTGGATGCCGAGTTATCCGTCCCCACTCAAAACCGTAAAAAAGGTGGCATGAATGTGGACGATCAGGAAGGAGGAGAAGCGATCAGAGGAGAAGGAGCCAAACCTGTTTATGCGATACAACCCAGTATTCTGAAGCATAAAGACGGAAGATTACAGGTACTCTGTCGTACACGTAACGCACAAGTAGCAACTGCATGGAGCAGCGATAATGGTGATACGTGGAGTAAAGTAACGCTGCTAGATGTTCCGAATAATAATTCCGGAACGGATGCTGTGACAATGAAAGACGGCAGACATATACTTATCTACAATAATTTCTCTACATTACCCGGAACTCCGAAAGGTCCGCGTACTCCGCTTTGTGTGGCCATATCAGAAGATGGCATCAACTGGAAGCCTGTTCTTACATTGGAAGACAGTCCGATCAGCCAGTATTCTTATCCCAGTATTATCCAGGGAAAAGACGGGAAACTGCATGCCATTTACACTTGGCGTCGCCAACGAATTAAATATGCAGAGATAGATCCGGCGAAGTTTTAAATTGAACCGTCATCTGAATAAAATCGACCGCTCCTTTGTCCACAAAAGAGCGGTCGATTCTTTGTATTTATCCATTTTATATTTTACATTTGCCAATAAATAAAAAAGAACGATGGCAGATAATTATATAGAAAGACAACAGGAACAATATGAAGCCAGAAAGGCTGCTTGGAAACAAGCACAGAAATATGGTAAGAAGAAATCTACAACAGTTCATCCGGCAGAATCGGCTTCGTGTACTCCAATGACCTCAAAATCATCCCCCTCCAAAAGAAGAGTATTTATAACAGGAGGAGCGGAAGGTATAGGCAAGGCAATAGTAGAAGCTTTTTGCCTGTCCGGCGATCAAGTCGCTTTTTGTGATATAAATGAAATAGCGGGACAAGAGACTGCAAAAGCAACCGGATCTATATTCCATAAAGTCGATGTCAGCGATAAGGATGCGCTTGAAAGTTGCATGCAACGTATTCTTTCCGAATGGAATGATATTGATATTATTATCAACAACGTCGGTATTAGTCAATTTTCGTCTATCACCGAAACGAGCGTAGAGGATTTCGACAAAATTCTTTCTATCAACCTACGCCCTGTATTTATCACCTCCCGCCTGCTTGCCATACATCGTAAAGAGCAGTCCTCTCCTAACCCATACGGCCGGATTATCAATATCTGCTCCACACGTTACCTGATGAGTGAATCGGGAAGTGAAGGTTACGCAGCTTCGAAAGGCGGTATCTATTCTTTAACTCATGCACTGGCTTTATCGTTATCTGAATGGAATATCACCGTCAACTCTATTGCTCCGGGATGGATACAAACTCATGATTATGACCAACTCCGGCCGGAAGATCATTCACAACATCCTTCGCGACGGGTAGGCAAACCGGAAGATATTGCCCGTATGTGTCTGTTTCTCTGCGAGGAAAACAATGATTTCATCAATGGAGAAAACATCACGATTGATGGGGGAATGACGAAAAAGATGATTTATATTGAATAAAAATCTATCACTTTAATGAATACTATCGTATTTGTTAAAGTCTTTTGGGCACGATAACAAATACGATAGTATCCACTATTTATTGCATTAATATTCTTCGAGTAACTTCCACTCCTGTCTTTACAATCGAAGCTGCATGATGGAACTCCAACATATCATACGTATCGCCAGAAATCTGAATTAAGATATCCGGCTGACAACGTTCTATCTGATAACGGGTGATTTGCTGCATCATCATCCTGGAAGATTCTGTCAACAGATTATAAGGAGATACTTTCTTTTTCTTTCCAGTATCAATGGGTGCATTCACATCGACAGCTATCAGAATGTCTCCTTCAGTGCGTTGCACATGACTCAATGGAAGAGGATTCAGAATACCTCCATCAATCAATACCATACCGTCTTTTCTCAACGGACGGAAAAGCATAGGGATAGAAATAGACGCACGAATAGCTTCATGTAAGCTCCCTCTGTCAAACCTGACTTCCTGATCGCGGACAATATCCGTAGCCATCGCTACATAAGGGACAGGCAGGTCTTCGATATTCATGTCCGGAATAATTTGTTTCAGTTCTTTAATAAAACGGTCACCTTTCACTAATCCATCCCGGCTTAAGGTAAGATCCGCCAATTCCCACATTTTGCGTTTGTCCCAACTATACAGCCATTCTTTACATTCTTCCATTTTTCCTGAAGCATACATTGCTCCCACCATTGCTCCCATGGAACTTCCTGCAATGGAAGTAATCTCAAAGTTGTGACAAAGTAATTCTTCAATTACTCCTATATGTGCTATTCCACGTGCTCCCCCCATGGAAAGGACTAATGCTACTTTTTGCTTATCCATATCATATACATTTCTGTTAGCCATCTACAAAATAACACATTTTCTGCGAAAAAGATGTTTAGTAATCGTGAAGAAATAAGTGATAGCAGTGTTTTAGGGGAACTAAAGCATAGCTTTAGATATGATAAAGCTATGCTTTGTCAGTTGCAAAGCATAGCTCTATTATATTCTTCTATTACCCCGGAGATATTCCGGCTATGTAGAAGGTTAAGGGTTTACCTTCATTTTATTTCTTTCCTTGAGCCTTCTTTTCTGCGTTTCGCTTATTCACATAATCTTTGAACATCTGACGCCAGTTGCGACCATGCTCATTGAAATACTGCTCACATTTGGTTTTATAAATTTCGAAGATAGCAGAAATCTGCTTCATATTCTTGTAGTCAATAGCCTGTTCGCGAGCCAGTTTCAACTGTTCCAGAACGAAAGCCGTTTCCTCCTCCGTCATATTGGGTACAATGGCCTGATAACCTTTTAAGGTAAAAGCAACCTTACCTACCGTGTATTTATCCAGGATTTGTTCAATCTGTTCTTCCGTCAATACTCTGCGTAAATCTTTCATTAGCCTTTCATGCACTTCTTTCGGCATAGCGGAATCTGCAATCATTTCACGGTCGAGCTTGGAAAGCGGTTTGCCTGTCAGAGGATTGATACCCCCGGGGATTGTCGTATAAGGGTGCTCATTGTGCCAGTCACGTACTTTACGAAGATGATTATAAATGGCAGTTACTGCAAAACCTGCCTTTTTATCATCGTTCAACTCTAAAGAAGCTACCCAGTCGATGGCTTTCTTTTCGAGAGAAGCATCTGATTTTAAGTTAGCATAAGCCTTCTTGTCAAAATAAGCAGCTACCTTGTCAAAAGAACGGATGGCGCCTTCAGGAAGCAAAGCTCCTTTTTCACCAAAACTATACATAGCGGATTCCGGTTCAGTGGTGACCTTGCTTTCATCCAACATCTTTTTATCCAATTTGAATACTTCTGCGAAGAAGTCATAAACAGCATTCCGCTTATTCGGACCAAAGTCATGTTTCTCTTTGGGAAGATGTACATTCGTTACTTTATCTTTTGCTTGGTAGAATCCGTAGATTCGTTGCAGATAAGGAAATTCAAGAGTAGGAACACTGGCCGTCCAGTCGCCGCCATCCGATACGATCAGTTGTGGACGAGGAGCAAAAGTAGCGGCTAATTCCGCATTGCAGGTTCCTCCTGCAGATAGTTGAATGGACATTCCGCTTTCGCAGGGACAGCCACCGTCGAAGTGAGAAGCCAGGCTCACTACCGGAGCTGAAGCGGTGAAACGATCATCCAATACGCTCAATAATACAGTATGGGTACCTCCACCCGAACCGCCATTCGTACCAATACGGCTGGTATCAATGTCCTTACGGGAAGCAAGCATGTAGTCAAGAATCAGTAAGCCGTTCATTGCCTGTATAGTGTGCGCCGCACTGCTACGGTGTGCCGCACTGCCAACTTGCAAAGCCGACTCTCCCCATCCAAACAAATCATAGTCTACACAAACAGCTCCCATACGTGCCAAAGTTCCCATACGTTGTTGTTGGTCTTCCCGATAACGTCCGCCACCAAAATGTCCGTTAGGGCAGATTATCAACGCATGTTTCCCTTTCGATTGGGGCGTATAGATAGAACCGCAAATGTATAATCCGGGAAGTGTTTCAAGCGCGAAATTCTGCACGGTATAGCCATCAAACTTACGTATCTTTGAAAGAATAGGTTTGGATTTGACACATTGAGCCAGCAAAGTATCGATACCTAAACGCTGACGTACCTCTTTTTTCAGAGAATCGGCACGAAGTTGAAAAGACTGTCGGTCTGTATAGAGTGTATTCAGATAAGCCAACATCTTCTCTCCATCTGCATCTGTACGACGTGGATACTCGTATGCTTTCAGCTTATACATATTTCCTTTCTGCTTGACAAATTTATAATCGAAAGGTGCCAATACATTCGTCAAGGACTCTTCCACGGAATAAGGACGAATACGGAAATCGGCATAAGGCAGCACTTTTCCCACCGTATCAATGTCATATTTCAAACGGACTCCGAAACGGTTCTGTATATCCGTCAGTACTTCATTCAAGGGACGGGCAAATTCTGTCTCGTATGTTTGCGTCTGGGCTTCGGCCGAAAGAGATGCGGCAAGAAGCATAGTAAAAAGGATTCGTTTCATTTATTTTTAATTTATGCTAGTTGTTTTTTCACCATTGACGATTACGTCATCCATCGTGATACGTTCACAATTTTCGAAGATACATTTCTGTTTCCCTCCCTGAATATGAATATCACGCAAAACGATGTCAGATATCGGCGCTTCTTCCAAGCCCACTATTTTGATCGGAGTCTTTACGTTTGTCACAGTCATTCCACTGATATGTACGTTACGGAATATCGGAGTGCGTTCACTCTTAGGTTCGGCAGGCATTTTACTGTATTTCAAATTCAATACAACAGCTTCCTGTTTAATGTTGCTCATTACGACGTTGCTGACACGAATATCTTCAACGACTCCTCCCCTTCCACGGGTCGACTTAATACGGATTCCACGATCTGTTCCGTCAAACACGCAATTGGAAATAGTAACTTTACGCACACTCCCACTCATCTCGCTGCCGATAACAACGCCTCCATGACCGGAAAGCATGGTGCAGTTGGTGATAGTGATATTCTCGCAAGGTACTCCCAAACGACGGGCCTGCGCATCTCTTCCCGACTTGATTGTGATGCAATCGTCTCCTACTGATATATGGCAGTCGCTGATATGTACGTTGCGGCAGGATTCCGGATTCACTCCGTCCGTATTTGGTGAGGGTGCATTATCTATGGTGATCCCCTTTATGGTTACATTGTCACAAAACTCCGGATTGACCGTCCAGAAGGGAGAATTTATGATTTTCACTCCTTCAATCTTTACTTTCTTACAACGAACGGGCTGAATGAACGGAGGACGGAAAAAGCGACGTTGCAATGTATTTACATAATCCTTGTTCGTTTCAGCATAAATCGCTGTCGTATCGTTTGCCGCATCCCATAGGGGCTGATATTTATTCACATCACGCATGCCATTGTCTTTCAAATCAATCATGACACGAAAGAACTCCATCCACCATTTCTTTCCTTGTCCGTCTAAAGTTCCTTCTCCTTTGATCGTAATATTCTCGGCATCTACCGCATAAATCAAAGGCTGGAAACTTTTCATCATCACTCCTTCGTGGCGAACCTCGACAAAAGGAAGATAGTCATCAAAGTTGTCAGAAAAGAGCAAGGTAGCTCCGGCTTCCAACTCCAGTGTAATATTACTTTTCAGATGGATACTCCCCGTCAGATAAGTCCCGGCAGGAAAGAAAAGAGTACCTCCGCCCCCACGGTTCAGACGGTCAATCGTTGAATTGATTAGTTTTGTATTAAGAGTCTTGCCATTTGCTTTTGCACCGGCCTTCAGCATATCTACACGCTCGGCACGAAGAACTGTGGTTGCACAGAAGCAAAGAAAGACGATAAGAGTTGTTCGTAAATTCATAATCGATATTATTAAAGTATAATTTCATTGTTACCTTCTAAAAAATCATGCTAATAGAATCTTTTTTTCTTCCCAATGTTTGAAGACAATCATTGAGATGTTTTTTTCAAACATGCTACATGATTAAAATAAAGATGCTGCATGATTTTTTATACGAATACATTGTTTTTCATTCTACAAATATATATAAAATGTCTCTTTCATTTTGCACAAACCAATTGATATGTTCCG